>Ga0157374_10000052_pt1 | contig 125138 bp, 120 predicted proteins | sample M25metaG_FD_115308 | JGI IMG/M metagenome (GOLD analysis project Ga0157374, IMG submission 115308) | Miscanthus rhizosphere microbial communities from Kellogg Biological Station, Michigan, USA - M2-5 metaG | ecosystem: Host-associated > Plants > Roots > Rhizosphere > Soil | place: USA...
CATTCCGCTCCCCCGAGAATGATGTGGGGGACGCTGGCGAGGGTTTCGGCGTTATTGATGACGGTCGGCCCGCCCCACAGTCCGACCACAGCCGGGAAGGGAGGACGAATTCTCGGCACGCCGCGCTTGCCTTCAAGCGATTCCATAAGCGCGGATTCTTCGCCGACTTCGTACGCGCCTGCGCCGCCGTGCCAGTAAACTTCGAAATCTCGCCCGCTGCCAAATATATTTTTTCCGAGGAACCCCTTCGCGTAGGCATCCGCGATTGCTTTCTGCATGATCTCTGAAAGGTAGCGGTACTCGCCGCGGATGTAGATGTAGCCGGACGCTGCGCCCACTGCGAGCCCAGCAATCATCACTCCTTCAATCACCGCATGCGGATCATGCTCGAAAATGAGCCGGTCCTTGCAGGTCCCCGGTTCGCTCTCGTCGCCGTTGCACAAAATGTATTTTGGTTTTGCAGAGGTCTTAGGGACGAAGGACCATTTCAATCCGGTGTTAAATCCCGCACCGCCGCGTCCGCGCAGTCCCGAGTTCTTGACCTCATTGACGATCGCGTCCGGCTGCATTCCAAGCGCCTTCTGGACGGCCTTGTAGCCGTCGAGCTCGAGATAGCGGTCAATATTGGTCGCGCCTTGTCCAAAGCGCTTCGAAACGATACGCACCTCGTCGGGATGGGAAACTAAGTCAGCCATGTAGTTGAATCATTCACTCATTGAGCGCTTGGGTCATTGAACTTTGCTATCGGCTGGCCCCGGCAAACCCAATTCGAGCCAGGATTCCACGGTCCGAGGCCTCAATGATTCCAATTACTGTGTACTCTTCTTCTTGTATTCGTCGAGAACCTTGTCCAGCGCTCCGGGCGTAAGGTTCTCGTGAAAGTCGTAATTCACCTGGATTGCCGGTGCCCAGCTGCAAGCGCCGATGCATTCCACCTCTTCGAGCGAGAACAGGCCATCCGGCGTCGTTCCTTTGTGCCCGGTACCAAGCTTCTTCTTGCAGTGTTCCAACAGTTCTTCGCCGCCCCGCAACAGACAAGCAATATTCGTGCAAACTTGCACGTTAAACTTTCCCCGCGGTTTCGTGGTCAGCATCGAGTAGTAGCTGATCACATTGCGAACATCGAGCTCGGTTAGTTCCAGCCGCCCAGCGATTTCTGCGATCACCTCATCGGACAGAAAGCCGACCTCATCCTGCGCGAAAAGCAAAGTGGGCACTAGCACGGAACGCTTCGTCGGATAATGCGTGAGCATCTGCGCAAACCGGGTCTCGAATTGATCAGAAAATTTCACTTGTTCTTCCGCTACAAATCTTTTTCAGAACCTTGCGGTCAGACTTCCCCTGGAGGGCGACCGGTAACTATCTGTCAATTTCTCCCAGCACAATGTCAATGCTTCCGATTGCCGCCACGACGTCTGCGATCAAACGTCCTTCACACATCGTCGGCAGGGTCTGCATATTCGCCAGGCAAGCCGAGCGCATATGCACGCGATACGGCTTCGACGATCCGTCGCTCACGACGTAGTACCCCATCTCGCCGCGAGGCGACTCGACCGCCTGATAGACCTCGCCTTCGGGAACCTCGAAACCTTCAGTGATGATCTTGAAGTGGTAGATGAGCGACTCCATCTCCGTCTTCATCTTCTCGCGATCCGGCAATACCACTTTCGGCGCGTTTGCCTTCACCGGGCCGGAGGGCATTCCCTCTAGAGCCTGCTTTACGATTCCGATCGATTCGCGCAATTCCTGTACTCGGCACATGTACCGATCGAATACGTCGCCTTCTTTGCCGAGCGGTACTTTGAACTTGAAGTTCTCGTACCCCGAGTACGGCATGTCGCGCCGCAGATCGATGTCGACGCCGCTGCCGCGCAGGGTCGGCCCGCTCGCCCCCAGTGCAATCGCGTCTTCCGCGGAAATCCTTGCCACGCCCTGAGTGCGCATCTTCCAGATCGGATTGCCGGTCAGCAGTCCTTCGTACTGATCCACGCGGGAGGGGAACTTGTCGGCAAATTTCCGCAGACGGTCAAAAAAACCGAGCGGCGGTTCCAGCGCGACTCCACCAATTCGGAAGTAGGAAGTCATCATGCGCTGTCCACTGATGGCTTCAAACAGCCGCAAAATGTCCTCGCGCTCGCGGAAGCAGTAGAGGAACACGGTCATCGCGCCAATGTCCATGGCGTGCGTGCCCAGCCACACCAGGTGCGAGTTGATGCGTGTCAACTCGTTCATCATCACGCGAAGCCATTGCGCGCGCGGCGGAATCTCCAGACCAAGCAGTTTCTCCACCGCCAGCACGTAGCAGAGATTGTTGGTCATCGGGCACAGATAATCGATGCGGTCGGTGAGCGGCACCACCTGCTGGTAGAACTTCGCCTCGCAGGTCTTCTCGATGCCGGTATGCAGGAAGCCGATGTCCGGCATCATGCGGATGACGGTCTCGCCGTCGATCTCCAGCAGCACGCGAAGCACGCCGTGGGTCGACGGGTGCTGCGGCCCCATGTTCAGGATCATGGTCTTGTCCTGACCGGGCTCAAGGACTGGAGTTGGAGTTAAATGCGCCATCAGATTTCGCGATTAAGTGACTGGGAAATTGGGATTCCCAATTCTTACCTGTATCCCTCCACCGGGTAATCTTTCCTCAGCGGATGACCCTCCCAGTTCTCCGGCATCAGCAAGCGCCGTAGATAAGGATGGCCATTGAATCGAATGCCAAACAGATCGAAAACTTCGCGCTCGAAATAGTTGGCACCCGGCCAGACAGACGTCACCGACTCCAGCGCTGGCGCATCTCCATACAGCTTCACCTTCAGCCGCACGCGCTCTCTCTTCGGGATCGACAGCATCTGATAGACCACGTTGAACCGCGGCTCGGACGGATACCAGTCGACGCAGGTGATATCAGAAAGGTAGTTGAAGGGACAATTCGGATCGTCCCTAAGCAATGCGCAAGCTTCGCGGATCGCAGACCGCTCGACGTAGATGGTCATCTCGTCGCGATCGAACTTCACCCCTTCCACTGCCTTGGGGTTCCAAGCAAGCAACCGCGCAAGGGCCGGGTGTCCTTTCAGTTGCTCGATGTCGGTGACCGCGGGAGCAAGTGCCACTAGGATTGTCCCCCCAGGCTGGCCCGTCGGGATTCAACCCTGTTCTTCGCGTCTGTGATGGACAGGCCCCAATCCAACACACCCTTTTTCCATATATAGAAGAAGCCCACGAGCACGATCGCGAGGTAGACGAACATCTCGGAGAGGGCGAAAAGGCCTTGTCCCATGGCTTTCAGGTCTTTGAGAATTACCGCCCACGGGTACAGGAACACGGCTTCGACGTCGAACAAAATGAATAGCATCGCCACCAGGTAGAACTTCACCGAGAAGCGCGCGCGCGCGTCGCCCACTGGCGTCATGCCGCATTCGTAAGGAGAGAGTTTCGCCCGCGTCGGCCGCCGATAACCAATAATCCAGGAAAGCAGAACCATCCCGGTCGCCAAAGCACCAGCAATCAGGAAATGAATCAGCAACGGCAGGTATCGAACGAAATAGTTGTCGGGCATTCAGGAACTAGTGTGAAAATCCACGAATCACTAAACGTTCTAGATTAGAGTTCAAGCGAAGTAGTGTCAAGCGAAGGAGAGGTGTGAACTCCTGTTCCAGTGCTCGATTTTCATGATCGTTCTTTCGCCCGAATTGGCGGAGAATTCCCATCGCTTTAGTGCAAGGATCTCGACGCGCCATTCAGGCAGACAATTTGTGCTCCGGCTTCGGAGTAGTTCGAAAGCAGGGCCCCCTTACAGGATTTCAGCGTCGAAAGCTCGGCAGAGCCGTGCCGGGGACAGCCCTCGGGGCGGGCCTCCTCGGGAGCACTCACCCAACACCACCTACCGCAGCGCATACAAATTCCCATCCATGCTTCCGAAATACACCCTTTCCTTATCCACGACGGGAGAGGAAACGATGGCGCCGATGCTCATGAACTTGTACAGCGCAAGATACATGTCTTCGAAGTCTCCGAATACCGGAGCATAGAGAACATCCTGATTCAAGCTTCCATCGTCGTTCAGAATTTTGAACGGATCTTTCTTTGCCGCGTCGGTTTGGTATTCCCAGGCAAGCTTTCCGGTCTTCACGTTGACCGCGTAGAACCGGCCGTTATGCGATCCGAAATAGGCTAGATCGCCCGCCAGTGCCGGTGACGAAAAAGCATAGGCCTTCACATCGAAGTTCCAGCGCAGCCGCCCGTTCTTTGCATCCAGTGCCATAAACCGCGAGCTATCCGATGTGCCCACGTACACGATGCCGTCGCGCACCGCAGGAGTCCCGATCACCCACGACTTGCTGGTCGGGTAATCCCATTTCTTCTTGCCGGTTCCCGCCTCCACGGCGTACACGTGAGCATCTCGGCAACCGACATACACCGTACCCTCGACCACCGCGGGAGAGGACTGAAATCCCACCTGGTTGTGAATCGTCGGATCTTCCCCCGTGCCTAAGGACCATTTCTCCAGTCCAGTTTCGGCATCGATGGCGTAGAAGTGGCTGTCCCAGCTTCCGATGTAGACAACTCCATTTACCACCGCCGGCGAAGCATGCACGACGTCCTTGGTCGCGAACTTCCACAGCAGGGTTCCCGTCTTTGCGTCGGCCGCATATATGTTTCCATCTCCACTCCCGAAATATACCTTCCCGTTCGCGACCGTGGGAGAAGAGGTAAACAGGTCCCACGCATCCGGCATGGTCTGCGCCGCTGAAGGATATCCGTGCAGATTCTTGGCTTCGAACTTGCGTTCATACTCGGTCGGTAGAGCCCACTTGATGTTGCCCGACTTGGCATCCAGCGCCCCCAGTGCTCCCGAGGATGAGACAAAATACACGGTTCCGTCGACCACAGCCGCAGACGATGCGATTGGCATCCGCGACTTGTACTTCCACTTTTCTCTTCCAGTCTCCTGATCGATCGCGTACAGATACCCATCCATGCTGCCGATGTAGACGACGCCGTCGGCAATAGCCGGGGAGGCGACGATTGCACCGCCCGTGTGGAAAGACCACTGCACGCCTCCAAGCTGCGCCGGACCTGAAGATTCGTACACGCCCGTGTGGGTCGCGTTGCCATGAAACATGTTCTGAGGAAGTAAGGGTTGAGAGCAGAGGAGGAGAAACGAAATGGCTAAGATCCGCATGTTGTGCCCCGATCGCGCGAAGAATTCCATCCAGAGTTGTACCACCGGCGAAAACCGAATCCACGGAAATCATTGCACCGGTTACCAGCTCATGGGTTCCGGTTGTGAAATGAGGGATTCATGCTTTGGATGAAGGAAAAACAGGGAATGCGGTCCAGTTCGAAGTCGTCATTGGCTCGCGTGGGAACTGAGGTCCGATCACATCGACAGGAAACTCTTTCCTTTTCTTTCCCGCCCCAGAGCCAGCACTGCAATCAACAACGCGATGTTTACCGTCTCAAATCCTGCCAGTGCCCAGGAATATCCAAACTTCGATCGTAGAAAATACTCAATGTTATTGACCGGGGCGGCGATCAAAATCCCCAACTGATACGCCAATCCTGGCAACAATCCCCGCGTCTGGTCAGGCGACAACTCGTTCAAGTGCGCCGGAATCACGCCCCATGCACCCTGTACGCCAATCTGCATCACGAAGGCCGCGATCGCGATCACCACCAGGGGTCCGGAAAACGTCCACGCCGGAATCGTCAACAGAGACAATACGAGGGCCCCAATCATGCTGCGCCTTCGTCCCGCCATGTCCGATAGATGTCCAAAGATGATCGAACCGAGCACCGCACCCAGGTTGTACAAGATCGCAATGTAGGCAACGGTCTTCGCGCCCGCCCCATGCGTTGACTTGAGAAAATCTGGATACAGGTCCTGGGTTCCGTGCGAGAGAAACATCATCAGCGTCATCAGCAGTACGAGATAAAGCGCCAACCCCCAATGCTTACGAACTACTTTAAGGATTGCACCTGTCGTAGGCGCCCGCTTTTGCTTCCATGCTTCCGACTCCGGTACCCTTGCGCGGATGTACAGCGCGAGCAACGCCGGTACGCCCCCCGCCCAGAACATCGCCCGCCAACCCCACGCAGGCTCGATAAACCGAGCCGCCAACGCCGCCAGCAGGTAGCCAATCGAATATCCGCTTTGGAGAATGCCCGAGAGAATCCCTCTCCACCGGCCCGGCGCGGCTTCCATGGTGAGCGACGCACCGACCCCCCACTCGCCGCCCATCCCGATTCCATAGATTGTGCGCAAGATCAAAAACATTGTGTAGTTCGTCGCGAAACCGCATAACAGCCCGACCACGGAAAAAAAGATGACGTTCGCCATCAGGGGACGCCGCCGACCATACCGGTCCGCCAGCAGTCCAAAAATGATTGCACCCACCGGCCGCATCGCCAGCGTCGCCGTAATGCTGAAGACGATCTGCTCTTTGCTGACCTGGAACTCTGCCGCGAGCTTGTCCACCAGGAAAACGACCACAAAAAAGTCGAACGCATCCAGCGTCCAACCAAGGAATCCGGCGGTTAACGCGTGCCAATGTTTTGAGGGTTTGGTTGCGATCGTTGCTAGCTCAGCGTCCATGCCGCGAGCTAGGAGAACATGTCAAAGGAAGGAATGCAATGGTGTGGGTTGATCGCTGGCGCACTCTAGCGCAGTCTTCCTACCTTATCGACAGGCCAGTACCCAAACACCGCCTTGCCGTAGATGTAGCTCGCTTCCACTGGTCCGAAGTCGCGGCTATCGCGGGAAAGGTTGCGATGATCGCCTAAGACGAAGAATGAACCTGGAGGAACCACCACCTCGGAATAGGACAATCGGTCCTCATACGCCGCGGGCACGTAATCTTCTTCCAGCATCTTGTCGTTCACAAAGACGCGACCTTCCACGATGCGAATGTGATCTCCAGCCACGCCCACCACCCGCTTGATGAAGCTTTTCTGCGGGTCCCTGGGATAGCGGAATACGACAATATCGCCCCTTTGGATCGGCTCGATGCGATAGACGAACTTATTGATGAAGATCCGCTCCTGGTCATCCAACGAGGGCATCATCGAAGTGCCCTCGACCTTGACCGGTTGGTAAAGGAAAACGATGAAAAATGCGGCAATGGCGAGTGCGATTCCCAGGTCGCGCATCCAGGTTGCGAACACCCCGCTGACCCGCGCGCGGGCATTGGTAGGAGCAAGAATAGTGTCCGGGGGTTGTGTTGTCAGTTGGGGAGCATCGGGGGCTGCGGACATTTCGTTTTCAATTCTACCCAATTGCACGCCGACAGGGTAGCTCGTAAACACCGTCCGGGCCTGCTGTTTTTTGAACTGCAATTAGAAGTTCGCGCCCGGCTGGGCGGTGGTGTGATCCGGGCGCGAAAGGGGCGTCTAGAGCGGTTTCCCGATCTCCCAGTGATGTCCAAATGGGTCGAGCACGCGCCCGACTCGCCATCCATACTCCTTGTCTCCCACAGGAACGACTTCTTTGGCTCCGGCTGAAATCGCGGTCTGAAAGAGCGCGTCGGGATTCTCCACCACGAGCACCATACGCGCGGTGGAACCGTTTAGCGACTCGGGACTGAAATTCTGGTGCTCCGGAGACTCATCCGCCACCCAGAATTCTGACTCGCCCACTCCGAGTTGCGCGACCACCTGCCCGTCCGGGCTCTCGATACGGAACAACTCCCGGGCTGAAAAAGCAGATTTGTAGAAGTCGATAGCTTGTTTTCCGCGCCTCACCGACAGCATCGGCGCCAGCTTGGGTTTCGCGTCACGCATGAGGAACTCCTGAAAGGTGATGGGGCCAGTTTACGCCGAGAAAGCTTTGCCAATCTGGCAGCGGTTGGCTCATGCCCAGCGCGGTTTTGGGCTCCGCTCGATCCAGGGGACCAAGAGATTCCATTGTGCCCGGCATCCGGTGTTCGGGGGCTGGCATCCCACCAGAAAACGACGTCAGAGGAGGAGAGCATGCGCCGGTTTGGCTTCCTGCTAGTGATCGCCGCAATGGCAATGGGTAGTTCCAGCCTGGTCTTTGCACAGATACCTACAAGCGGGAACGTCTTTTTCGGCTATTCGTATGCTCACGGCGAAATCGCCGGGCGCCAGCCGGGCATGAGTGGTTGGGACGGACAGCTGGAAGGAAAGTTCATCAAATGGTTTGGCATCGTCGCCGACATCGGCGCGCAATATGGGAGTGTGGTGAACCCGCAATTGTGCTCGATTCCTTGTCCCAATCCCTCGCACCGCTTTACCGGCAGCCGATACACGGTAATGTTTGGTCCCAGATTATCGTTACCAATCAGTAAATACACGCCCTTTGTCCACGTGCTGCTTGGGGCGGCGCATACGAGCGACAGTGCGTCACTCTCTGATACCTCGTTTTCCGATGCGATCGGCGGTGGTCTCGACTACAGGATCATCCCGGCACTGGCGGCTCGGTTTCAATTGGACGAACTCCAAACCAGGTTCTATGGCGGACATCAGAATCATGCCCGTTTGGGACTGGGGTTGGTGATACGGTTCTGAAGCGGGATCTTCGCCGTCCCTCGAGGGTTGCAAAGGGCAAGCGCCGAAGGTCCGGGTCTTTGGCTGGTTGGGCAGGTTCCGCAAACCAGGGAAGAACCCCCTCATCAGTTTTTTTGTATTGCCGCATCGATTGTTTGAATTGCAACATCCAATCCGGCAAGCGATACTATTTAGGCAATGATCAAGACCTGTACCCAGAAGATGGCGTGTTGTTGTTGCGCCTGTTGTGTGCCTTCTGGGGATGGTCAATGAGCTAAATCGCACTAATTGAATAGTTAAGCTCATACCCACCGCCAGAAGCTGGCAGGTGGGTTTTGTGTTTTTAGGAGTAAGGAGCAACCAGCAACAAACTAGCGGGCTCACGGCTTGAGGCTAGCCGCCAAGGACAGAAGACCTCGATCGGCGAACATCTTATGAAAGCTTCAAATTCCAGCTGGAAAGAAAAACTGAGCGGGCAGATGCCGGAAGCGCTGGCCCGTGAAATCGATAATTTCGAAACGGAGATCACTCTGCGCAAGCAGGGCAAGCTCGATGAGAAGTTGTTCGCCGAGACTCGCTTGCGCCGTGGAGCTTACGGACAACGCTACGACAACGGTCAACGCAGTGATGGACACAAGGTACAGAAGCTGAATTTTCCGTCGGGCGATCTGACCAAAGGCCCGAATACCTACTGGGACGCTCCCGGGATGCAGCGCATCAAGATTCCGGCCGGCGGTCTCAACGCCAATCAGCTCGAGACCATGGCAGAGCTCGCCGAAGAATACTCCGACGGCATCGCCCATATCACTACCCGGCAAGACTTCCAGCTTCACTATGTCCACATCGACGACACCCCCAGCGTAATGCGGCGGCTGGCAGCGGTGGGAATCACGACCCGCGAGGCTTGCGGCAACTCCGTGCGGAATGTGACGGCATGTCCCTATGCCGGCGTTTGCCAGGATGAAAGCTTCGATGTAACCCCGTATGCGAAGGCACTGATGCGGTTCATGCTGGGGCACCCCGACTGCCAGAGTTTTGGGCGTAAGTTCAAGCCTGCATTCAGCGGGTGCGCGCAGCACGCATGTGGATTGACCAGCTTGCACGATCTCGGGCTCATTGCGAAGAAGCAGGTCAACGAGCGGACGGGCAGGGAAGAGGTCGGCTTCGAGATGTACGTGGGCGGCGGACTCGGTGCGGTGCCGTATCAGGCGAAGCTGTTTGAATCGTTTGTTCCGGCAGGGGAACTACTACCGCGAGCGCAGGCGATTGCTCGCGTGTTTGCCCGGTTGGGCGAGAAGAAAAATCGCAGCCGCGCGAGACTCAAGTTTCTGGTTCAGGATCTTGGGATCGAGAAGTTCCGCCAGTTGGTGCTCGAGGAGCGGAAAGTCTTAGCCTACGATCCGCGGTGGACCGAGTACATCGCCGAAGAGCTGAAGACCGCAGAGTCACCGCTGAACCCGGGTGGGGAATTGCCGGAGTTGGTGACCATTGCAAGTGGGGCGGCGGGTTCCGATGCCTTCAGCCAGTGGCTGCGGTCCAACATTCGTCCGCAACGGCAGACCGGCTACGTGACGGTGACCGTCGCACTTCCCCTCGGCGACATTACGGCGGATCAGCTGCGATCCCTGGCCGACATCGTGCGTGGTTTCACTCGGGAGACGGTACGCACCACGGTGGAGCAAAACTTTGTTATCCGCTGGGTCAGCAAACGGGATTTGCCGGAGCTTTACCGCGCACTGGGCGAGGTTAAGCTGGCGGCTGCCGGAGCCGGCGCCTTGGTGGATATTGTTTCCTGCCCGGGCACCGATACTTGCAAGCTGGGTATCTCATCCTCACGCGGCCTGGCGGGAGAACTGCGCAAGCGGGTCAGCGAAGCCAGCTATCAATCCGATGAAGCCGTGCGCAATCTCCACATCAAGGTGAGCGGCTGCTTCAATAGCTGCGGGCAGCATCATGTTGCTGACATCGGCTTCTATGGGGTGAGCCGTAAGATTGCTGGTTACGCGGTGCCGCACTTCCAGGTCGTACTCGGCGGGGAGTGGGAGCACAATGCCGGATCCTATGGGACGCCGATTCTGGCAGTACCATCGAAGAACATTCCCCACGTAGTCAAGCGCTTGACAGACAGCTATGTGGCGGCGCGTGAACCTGGCGAGGGATTCAAGTCTTACATAAAACGAACCGGAAAAGCCCAACTCAAGACGATGCTAGAGGATCTCGCAAAACCTCCAGCTGGGGATCGATCGTACTTCAGCGATTGGGGTGATCCCCGGGCGTACACGCTCGGCGACATGGGTGAGGGCGAATGCGCGGGCGAAGTGGTGTCCGCGACCGACTTCGGCTTGGCCGCGGCTGAGAGGGAGCTTTTCGACGCTCAGCTAGCGGACGAGAAAGGCCAGGTCGAGGCGGCCGGGACGGGCGCTTACCGGGCCATGCTGAATGCGGCACGAGCGCTGGTGCTCGCGGAGAATCCGCATATTCAGGACGATCCCGACCAGATTGTGGACGAATTCCGAACGCGCTATTACGACACGCAAAAATTCTTCGATCCGTTTGCGGGAGGGAAATTCGCGAACTACTTGTTTGACGCCCACGCCAAGGCCGGCCAGAGGTACAGCGAAGAGGCGAGCCGGTATTTAATCGAGGAGGCGCAATTGTTCATTGACGCCGCGCATAGCTGCAACAGCAAGCTGAGCATGGCGGCAGTTGGGGCGTAGGAAGGTGCGTGCCAGCACGAAGATTCCATGCAGCTCGGAATGATGGTTTGAGGAGTCGAAGGTTTTGCCAAACACAAAAGGCGTTCTGGATTACGAAAAGGAGAGGGTCGCAATCGAGCTTCAGCACATCAATGTGAAGTTGTTCGTGAACGATCCGGACAAGGTTGATCTGGAAGAGGTGATTCCTGTCTTTCACCAGTGGATCCAACAGCAGATCTTTGACGAACTGCTGCTCGATGTCGCCAACTACAGCCACGTGCCTGAAGGGCCTGGAGTCGTGTTGATCGGCCATGAAGCCGACTATGCTTTGGATAATGCGGACGGCAGGCTCGGGGTACGCTACAACCGGAAAGCTCCTCTCACAGGAAACAATCGGGATCGGCTGTTGCAGGCGACTCGTTCCGCGGTGAAGGCTTTCCTGCGGCTCCAGCAAGACTTCAAGCTTTCCTTTAACAAGCGAGAGATTGAGATCGTCGTGAATGACCGCTTGCTTGCCCCGAATACCCAAGAGACCGCTACCGGGGCCCAGCCCGAGCTAGAGCAATTTCTGGCTGAGCTCCTTGAAGGGGCGGCCTATTCAGTGAAATATCGAGCAGAACCCCGCCGGCTGTTCGGCGCGACCATAGTTGCAGAAAGAGAGTTCTCACTCGAAGAACTCTCGGCCAATTTGAGCCAAGCCGGGTAGCCATGTCTCAGCTCGACGTGGTCCGATCGGGGTTCACAGCCCCAATTTCAATCCATCCAGAGGCGCCTTCACGACCTTCTGCAGCCCCTCTCGACGGAACAGCTCTGGCTGCGGCCCTATGCTTATGGCAATAGCATCGGTCATCTATTGCTGCACCTTACGGGAAACCTGAACTACTATGTAGGAGCGCGGATGCAAGGGTCGGGCTACGTGCGCCACCGGGATGAGGAGTTCACCGGGCCCGACAAGCCGAAACAGCAACTGCTGGCGGAATTTGACGCAGCCCTTGCGATGGTCGTGGCAACGATCGGCATGCTGTCGGAGGCGGACTGGTCGGCGTCCTACTCAGCGGTTGGAACGGAGATGGCGGACCGGTTCAGCATGGTCCTCAAATTGCGCCGTGCAGGCCGACCATCACTTGGGCCAGATCATCTATTTGCAGAGGGAATTGCTCGGCAGAGGAGGCCCAATAGGGGCACTGGGATCGTAGGCAGGCAGGTAAGCCTGGCGGGGATGCAATGTCTGATAAGAGATATTATGTTAACTATAACGCGTGCCTGAATAATACTGGCCTTCTGACGGGGCTTCCCCCTACATCTTGTAATTTCCTAGGTCCTCGTCGCCCAGGCCTTCAAGCCATTTCCGGATGTCTTCGTTGGTGGCTGGGTCCGCGGCAGTTTGGGCTTTCTTCGAAGTCTTGAGGACTTCTTCGTCCACATAGATTGGGCAATCGACGCGCAAGGCGAGCGCCAAGGCATCGGAGGGCCGAGAATCCACGCTGATAATCCGGCCGTCGCGCTCCATCCAGATGACGGCGTAAAAAGTGTCGTCCTTTAGTTCGGTGACCACGACCTTATGGACATGCGCATCGAGCCCGGAGAGGACGTTCTTAATCAGATCGTGGGTCATGGGCCGAGGAGTGCTGACCTTCTCGATCTCCATTTGAATGGCGCTGGCTTCAAACACGCCCACCCAGATGGGCAGGACGGTGTCGCTGTTCGCGTCTTTGAGGATCACGATGGGAGTGTTGTTGACGGGGTCAACCAGCAGGCCACGAATTCTCATTTCGACTTCCATTGGGACTCCTCACATCGGGTGATCTGGCGTTCGGTCATCGGCGTAGCTTCAAAGAATGCCCACCTCGGATGACCCCACTTCCGACTCGGTCAACTCTCCCACTAGGCTGTTGGGGAACGCGGTGGTGACGCGCACCGGAGCGTAGCTGCCAAGTTCAAGTTCGCGACCTGCGGTAAAGTTCAAGGTTTTGTTCTGGGTTGTGCGACCTACCCACTGGCCGCGCGCTTCGTTCTTCGCCTCCACCATTACTTCCAGGTTCTCGCCGAGGTGTTTCTTATTCAGGTTTTGCTGAATGGCCCGCTGCCTTTCGAGCAAAATAGCCAAACGCCGAGACTTCTCCCCATCCGGAATGGCATCGTCCAAATGGATGGCGGGAGTGTTCGGCCGCGGTGAATACTTGAAAGCAAACACGCCGTCGTATTGGACTTCATCGAGCAGCGACAGGGTTTCCTCGAAATCGTACTCCGTCTCGCCGGGGAAGCCGACGATGATGTCGCAGGTGATAGAAATGTCACGCTTGGCGGATTTCATCCAAGAAATACGCTCAAGATACTGCGCCCGACTATAGAGACGCTGCATTGCCTCGAGCACACGCGTAGATCCGCTTTGCACAGGGAGATGGACGTGGTTGCACAGAGCGGGGTTCCCGTCGATAGCGTCAATGATGTCCTTGCCGAAATCCCGAGGATGTGAGGTGGTGAAGCGCACGCGGCGAATGCCGGGCACCCGGCCTACGGCGTCGAGCAGTTCGGCGAAGCTCTTCTTCCCTGCCGGATCGGAGTAGGAATTTACGTTCTGCCCCAGGAGCTGGATTTCGGTATAACCGAGTTCGGCCATGCGGCGAGCTTCCTCGACCACCGAATCCGACGTCCGGCTGCGTTCTTTGCCGCGGGTGAACGGAACCACGCAGTAGGAACAGAACTTGTCGCAGCCCTCGATGATCGTGATATATCCGCGATGTGGGTTGGTGCGTGCAGTAAACTCGGTTTCAAAACACTTATCGGTGGCACGGTCGTCGAGGCCAGTGACACGGTTCTCACCCGCATCGATCTGCACCAGCATCTGGGGGAGATTGCGGTAGGAAGCTGATCCGCACACCAGCGAGACGTACGGAGCTCGTTCAAAAATCTTGTGGCCTTCCTGCTGGGCTACGCAGCCGAGGACACCGAACTTCTTGCCTTGGGCTTGAAGTTTTTTGTAGTCGGCCAGGCGATGGAAGACCTTTTGTTCCGCTTTGTCCCGGATGGAGCAAGTGTTGTAAAGCACCAAGCCGGCTTCTTCGACGGTTTCCACCTGGCGGTAGCCTTCGGAGATGAGCGTACCCACGACTTTTTCCGAGTCGTGAGCGTTCATCTGGCAGCCGAAGGTTTCCAGGTAGAACGTCTTTTCCGGAGTGCCCATGGCTCAAGTATAGCGCGGCGTTTAAGCGCAATTCCAAGCCGGGAACTTCCTCCACCGCGCGCCTAACGACCCTACGCCCAATCGAGAGCATAGACACTCGACTCTGCGATCCACCCAGCCGATCATCTGGTCTCGACCGTCTTGCCTTCCTCCACGAACTGCTGCATCCAGCCGAGTACGCGCACCCAGCCCTCACCATGGCTCTTGCAGGCATCGATCTTGCCGGCGAATCCGGAGTGGCGGATTCGAACCAGAGTGCCGGTGCCCATGCGGTGAGGCGATTGACCGTGCAAGCCGTGAACGTCCTGAGCTGCCAGTTCCCAGCGCACGGTGGTCTCGTGCAGCCCTGAATAACTCGGATTCCATGTGTGGACGAGCAAGTGGGGCGGATCGACCTCGAGGTAAGTGCCGCTCACGGTGAACTCGGTTCCATCCGCTCCGACCCCGGTGGTATACCAAGTGCCGCCCTGACGCAGGTCGGCATGAGACTTGGTGACACGGTACAGGCCTTTCTGCCCCCACCACTGACTGGTTTGGGCGGGATCGGTGATGGCCTGGAAGACTCTCGCGGGTGGTGCGGCGACCAAGATCTCAACCTCGACCGCGTCATGATCGTGAGCTATTTGCGATGTCGCCATTCAATCCCTCATTTCCCAAGTCTCACCGGTTTCAACGTAAGACTTCAGCCAGTGCATGCCTGCCTCCCAGCCCTTGTGATGGCTTTCTGCCTGCTCGGGAAGACCGGCAAAACCGGAGTGACGCACCCGCACGAGCGTGCCTGTGCCAACACGATGCGAACCGCCGCTGTGGAGTTCGCGAACATCCTTGCCTTCCAGTTCCCAGCGGACGATGGTATTGAAAGGGCCGACGAAGTCGGCCTGGCGCGTATGCACAAGCAGGCGCGGGGGATCAATCTCAAGGTACTCGCCTTGCATGTGGAATGTCTGGCCGGTGGGGCCGACGCCCTCGTGGGACCACTTGCCGCCGGGACGCAGGTCGGAAGTTGAGCCGGTGACGTGGAACACACCCTTCATGCCCCACCATTGGGCGCGTTGATTCACGTCGGCGATAGCTTCGAACACGCGGACCGGCGGAGCCGCAATGAAGATCTCAGCCAGGATCGCGTCTTGATCAGGAGTGATTTGCGCGGTTGCCATTTAGTGCCTCGATGCAATGGTTTCGCCCCGTTCGGCGTACGACTGCAGCCAAACCAGAGCCAGGTTCCACCCGTGGGTGTGATTCTTGGTTGCTTCCGTATCGCCAGCGAATCCCGTGTGCGTGAGCTTAAGCGAGGTTCCGCCGTTGTGGGATTCAAGTTCCCAGAGAACTTTCGTGACCTTCGGCAGCCAACTTGAGATCCACGTATAAGAGAGACGGCGCGGAGGATCCACTTCGAGATACTCGCCGTGAATTCTAATATCCCCGCTGGTGGCAGAGTGCCCGTTTGTCGACCACTTCCCTCCTGGGCGCACGTCCATCGAGAAGCTGCGCATGGAATAGCGTCCCGGATCTCCCCACCACTGGGCTGCCTGGGCAGGATTCGTGAGGGCTTCGAAGACACGCTCGCAGGGAGCGGCAATGAAGATCCCGCAAGTGACCGCGTCGTGATCCGCGCTGGTCTGTGAGATGGGGGTAACAGACGTTGCCATGAGACCTCCGGTCCTGGAATGAGCTCCTAGTTGCCAGCTCGACTCACTATTTGCCCTTAGGTTGCCACAGTGCAAAGCTCGCGCCTGTGGGATCGGTAATGACGCTGAATTCTCCGAAGTTCGGGACCGGCGTGACCTCTTTCATCACGGTAGCGCCGAGGGATGCCGCCTTCTTGGTGCTGGCGCGGACGTCGTCCACGAGAACGTACGACAGCCAGAACGATGGGGCCCCAGGAATTGGATTGGTCATCATTCCTCCACCTGTGCCTTCGCCGACGTCGATCATGGTGTAACCGCCGCCCGGCGAATCCATATCCTGGAGCTTCCAATTGAATAGCTTCCCATAAAAATCCTTGGCTTTCCTAACATCGGTCGTATTGAGTTCGACGTGACAGAACGGGTTTGGCATGGCTTTCTCCTTAAGCACTGAAATGATTTCGGTAAAGCTCGGGTTATGCAGTTTCATTCTCCCAGTCCACTTCCTGGTTGCGGGGGGGGCGAGCATGCCCGCCCTCCTTCCAAATTCTTTAGCCTTTTCTTTGCAGATCGAAAGTTTCGACCATCTCCTTGCCGGGAAGCTGGAAGTGCCACTCCTCGGTGTGGTGGTTTGCATCGATAAAGTTGAACACCACGCGATACATGTGCGGATCATTTGGGTTCTTCAGGTTCGTGGCATCCAGGAAATCGAAGGTGACGGTCTTGCCGTCGGGCGAGGCGCTGGCTTTCATGCGTGGTTGATTCCCGGCGGCGCAGTAGTGGGTCAGCAGGAGGCGTTCCCCGTCCAGGTTGAACATGGTGATCATGTCCTCGGACTTGCCGTTCATGGTGCTGACGATCTCGCTCATGATGGCTGATCCACCGCCGGTGAGCCGGTAGGACACATTCACGGCACCTCCCATCTGGGTCTTCCCTTCCCAATTTCCGGCGAGGCCTTTGATCGAATCGAAGGACTTCTGTGAGCTGGACTGCGCATGGGCGGCCAGAGCGGTGAGAAGTACAACCAACGAAATTGCGATACCAGAGCGGTTCATTTTCATTTCTCCTTTTTCGATTCTTGTTGGTGCGCTTGTGCTGCGGTTTCTTTGGCATACTCCGCCTCTACGAACGCTTTCAGGTTATTGAGGCTTGCGGTCCAGAACTGGCGATATTGCTCCAGCCAAGTGTCCACTTCACGAAGAGGTTCGGGATTGAGTTGATATAAGCGGTGACGCCCTTCGCGGCGCTCCTCGACCAGATGAGCGCGGCGAAGAATGCTCAGGTGCTTGGAGATAGCCGGCCGTGACACGGTGAACGCGCGCGCAATATCCCCCGCCGGACGGGTGCCGGTGCGCAAAAGATCGAGCACCGCGCGGCGGGTGGGGTCGGCCAAAGCGCTGAAGGCGGCGCCGGGGTTGCCCTCACCCTTCGCACGCGGCGAGGGGTGGGCTACCCTGGATTTTGAATATGTAACCGATCGGTGACGCATAATGCGTAACCATACAGTTACATAAATTGCTTGTCAAGGGCTTTTTGGATTTTTTCTTTAGCGGGTTTCGGACGTGCGAAATACCAGGTCCCACAGAGGGAGGAAGATATTGAACCGCGCGTTTGGGCGGGTGTGGTGGGACAAGTGGTATCTCCTTGCTTTGTCCAAGCCTGGCGGCAAACTCTGCCCCAGATGAATGCGCCAGTGCAGTTCCTCAGTCAGGATGAAGTAAATGGCAAAGGCAACCAGCACGCCCGGGGCAGAGCGGAAGCCGAGCAGTAGATCGGCAAGGATGACAGGAACTCCGTTGATCGCAAACAGCAGCGCAACCCAGATCGGGGCGCTGCCCAAATTCACGTTCTCGGCCTCATTGAAAGCGCCGACGCTCATGTGATGTTCGAGGTGCTTTCTGGCAAGCGATGTTCCAGGCAGGTGGAGGAGGTAGCGATGATAGGCGTACTCGAAGAAGTTAGCCCAAAGGAAGCCGCCGGCAAAGCTGACCAAGAGGTTCCGCGTATGGGCAGGAAATACGGTGTAGAGCAGTATTGCAGGGAGCACGCCGCATGCGATTGCTGTCAAGAAATTGTCGCGCTTGATCGCACGTCCGCGGACAATAGAAGCTTCTTGAAGAGCCGTAGCCGATGCTGGCGTCAGCGTAAGATAATCTCCTCCAGTCCTGCTACATAGGATGCCGGAAACCGAATCGCGGGTTATCGAATGTCGATATTGCCCCTCACTGTATGGGCGTGGTTGCGCGGTCATATAAATCAATAGCTTTGCAGCAGGGAGGTCACGTGGAGTTTGTAATGTTCGAGGATGTCCATGGAAAAGAGGTGTACGTGAACCCGAGCCGGGTGATTTGGGTGCGGGAGTATGGGGACCAGAACACTGAAATCAGCTGCGGCGCGGAGGACAAGTTCACCGTGCGGTTGTCCCCGCTGCAGGCGGTCGCCATGTTGGGAGTCGAGATCCGGTGAAGCTAGACTAACGCCTTCGCCTGTTTCGGCACGTTCTCGATTGCTAGGATCCAGCCTTTCCCGAGAACCATCGGTCGAACCACCGCAGGGTGCGCAGGGTGTAATCACGAGCATCGACGGGTTTGTTGAATAGGTGGCCTTCGCCGGGATAGACGACGAGCTCGACGGGAACCTTCATGGTTAGAAGCGCGTGCTGCCACTCGACGGATTGCTCCATGGGAACTTCCCCATCGCTATCGCCGACCAGAATCAACGTCGGAGTTTTCACCTTCTTCGCAAAGTGCAGTGGATCGGATTTCTCGTATATGACTGGATCCTCATACACCGACATGCCGAAAAACGGAATCATCCATTCGTCGATATCGTTCAATCCGTAGTAGCTCTTCCAATCTGATAGGCCGGCGCCCGCAACGGCGGCAGCAAAGCGAGTGGTTTGGGTTTCGGCCCACATGGTCATATAGCCACCGTAGCTGTGACCGCGAATGCCTAGCTTGGTGGTATCAATGGGAAACTGCTTGATCATGGCATCTACGCCAGCCATGAGGTCGCGATAATCGCCTCCGCCGAAATCCTTGATGTTGCCCTGGGTGAAGGCTTCGCCCTGACCGTAGCTGCCGCGGGGGTTCGGGCAAAGCACAAACCAGCCGAGCAGAGAGGCGGCCCGCATGTCGCCCATGGCCGTGGTGCCCCAGTTGGGAAGGCATGCCCAGCTCGGTCCACCGTGAACGTTGATGACGAGTGGGTACTTCCGTGTCGGATCGTAGTTCTTGGGCAAAGTGAGCCACCCTTGAACCCGATGGCCGTCGCTTGTCCAATGAACGTTACGGGTTTCGCCACGCGGTGACTGCAGCCCGTCGTTCAGATGAGTGATTTGCTTCCACTCACCAGCTGGGCCGGCCCACACTTCGGGCGGTGATTTAGGAGACTGGCGGATGACGGCGCTCACTGAGCCATCCCGTGAAAACGAAGCGCTGGGAACCCAGACTTCAGTGGTTGTTCCGATCACTTCCCCCCCTGTCCAGCCATTCCAGCGAGCGCCGGGCTGAAGTCCCGCAGTGGTTAGGGTAGCCGCTGCCGAGTTGCCATCAACATTCGCAGCCATCCAAACGCGGTCGTTAGAGCGCCAAGATAGCGAGGAGGGGGAGGCATGGATTGCGGGGGTAAGATTTCTTGCAGTCCCCCCAGAGCTTGGCACAAGCATGACGTCGCCGCCGGTAAGGCCTTCGTCGCTCATCAGACCTTCGATGAGCACGACGCTCTTGCCGTCCGGAGAGACGTGCGGTTCAGCGATCTGCCATTTGGGTTTGTAGATCTCGCGCATGTTCCCGGTTGGGGCATCAATCCGGTAGAGACGGGCAATCCACCAATTGTTGTCGCCGGAGCCGTGCGCGGCAGTGCCGATCCAGCCGGATGCATCCGGAAGCCAGTCATATTCATAGACGTAGACATCGCCGGGAGAGACTTGGGTGAGTTTGTTCGTGGCGAGATCGATCGTGGTGAGGCGTTGCTCATAGATTTCCGAACCGACAACTCCGGCAAGAGGCGTCATGGGTTGAAGCGGGCCGGCAACTCTAGGCATTCCTTCGATGTAGAGCACCGAGATGGTCTTGCCGTCGGGTGAGTAGCGCGGCGTTTGCGCGTACCCATCAAAGCTCGCATGCTGGTTGAGGTCGGAGCCGTCCGCGGAAATCGACCAGAGTTGGGACGCCGGCTTGTCGCCGGGGAGATCATTGAGCCACGCGAGTTGATGGCTATCGATCGACCAAGTGACTTCGCGGATTTTGTTCTGGTTCGACGCCAGGCGGCGGGACGCGCCATCTGCAACCGACGCCATGAAGAGTTCTCCCCCAACGATGTAGGCAACCTGCGATCCGTCGGGTGCGATTACGGCCTGGTCGATGCTTTTGACCGACGGGATGGAGTCGATCGCGGCAGCTACCCGATCCTGAGAGTAAAGCGGCGAGCAGAGCAGCAGAACGGCTAGGCCCCAGACTTGTTTCATGGCGGGTGGAAGTATACACAAGGGCCATGCCCTGATTTTTTTCCGAGGCCATCGCCGACTTCGCTACCCGGAGGGGGTGCGGTTTTGAACCAGATCCAGAAATGCTTTGTGAATGCGGACATCATCGCTGAGCTCGGGATGGAAGGTCGCCGCCATGGTTTTGCCCTGGCGAACGGCCACCGGGTGTTGACTTTCGGTGGCTAGAATCTCGACCCCCGGGCCGACTCGTTCGATCTTTGGAGCACGGATGAAAACCATCTCGATCGGCGCGTTGCGGAAGAGACCTTCGCGAATAGAGCTGTCGATCTGGCGGCCGTAGGCGTTGCGGCGGATGCCGATGTCGATGGCGCCGAGGCCGAGCTGTTTTGGATTCTCGACTTCTTTCGCGAGCAGGATGGCGCCGGCACACGTGCCGAAGGTGGGTTTCAGGCGCACGAATTCTTTCAGCTTCTCGAAACCCGTTTCCCCAAGGAGTTTCAGGAAGGTACTCGATTCGCCACCGGGAATCACCAGGCCGTCAATCACATCGAGCTGTTCGGGTTTCTTGACCAGGACAATCTTTGCCCCGAGTTCTTCCAGGCGCTTGCGATGCGCGTCGAAATCGCCCTGCAGGGCGAGGACACCGATGGTTAATTCCATCCGTGGTGGTTGGTCATTGGTTTCTGGCAAGAGGACTCGTCCCGCGTCGTCGATGTGGGCAATTTCGGCCCCTCAACGGAAATGCGCTCTTGAGTCGGACCGATCCCAATTTGATTCTAACGGAAACAAGTGCCCCGGAATCGCGCCTTGCTTGGGAAGGCCGTGACGCGAAACCGGAGAGACCCCCATTTCGACGACAGTTACTTCGCCTTTGAAGTACCGTTTTTGCCCGTGGCTGCGGCTGCACCGAGAGAACGCAAATACGCAACTACGGCGCGAGCGTCCACCGCAGACAAGCGATAAGACGGCATGGGCGGGCTGGGTTCTTTTCCGTTGAGCTTGCCGGTCATCAGGAAGGTCACGACTTCTTCGTCTTTCCATCCGGGCAGGCCTGCGATTTCGGGCGCAGTGCTCGCCCATGGCATGGGATGGACGGGTTTGAAATCGATCGGTGCACCCGCCAGCTCCCTGCCTGGGATTGGGACGCCTTTCTCATCGCGCGGCGTATGGCAATCGCCACACATTCCGACACGCTGAACCAGATAACGTCCGCGCTCGAACGCTCGACTCTTGGCGGATTGGCTGAACGCAAGCTGCGCGCACAGCAGCACGACAGTGGCAAAAAGTAGTTTCATGGTATTCCCTGAGATGAGATGTGAGGGAATCCTAGATGGGTGAAGCGACAGGGGTCAACCGTCCTTGAGTAATAGTTTTCTGGAACCTAAGGACCTGCCACTCAGGGCGAAAAAAGAGGGCCCCGGAAACACTCCGGAGCCCGTGCGTAGAGGAGAACTTTAGCTTCTGTCGACCTTGAGCTGGTTATCCACCGAGAAGATTCCCGGTACGCTGTTCGCCTGCATGCCGGCGATGATCTTGTCGCCTTCGTTATCCACGTAGCCAAGCAAGGTGACGTGCCCGTTCTCCACGATGATGCGGATGGGCGCGTTCACCCCTAGGGCGTAACGCTGCATAGTGGGATAGCCATAGATGCTGCGGTAAAGCTGCGCCCGGAGGCGTGCATCGAAGAACGAGACCGGAAGCACCTTGATCTGGTTATCTACGCGCTCGACGCCTTCGACTCCCTTTGCCGCCTTGCCCGCTTGGTCCTTCACGATCGGCTGAGTGACCTCGCCGCTCAGCGTTACGGTTCCGTTAGGATCGACGGTGAATGCCATGTAGTCGAACACGTTGCCGTAGGGCAACATGTTTAATTCATGCTTTACTTGTTGTTCAATTCTTGCGGTTCCCTGCTGCTCCGAGGCCAATGCGTTCTCGGCACCAAAGGACGCCACCAACATCCCCAAACACAGAATGAGAGTTCTTGCTTTCATAGTTCAGCCCCTTCCTTTACTCCTTTTACTCACATCAATGGAAACACAAGTGGAAGGTGGAAGTTGCTCTGGTAGAAGGATTTGAGGCGGTTTTTAGTGTAAAAAAATGTCAAATTTGTCACCGCGGTAAGTAACGGAGCAGCGGTGATTTATGGCGGGTATGTTCTTTTGCCAAGCAGAAGGGCCTGCGTTTTGACAGCACGCGGACAACTTAAGAAACCCTGGCGAACTGACAAGATTCCCCGGCCGTAGAGAAAGGACTCAAACCTAACGGTACAAAGCGGTGGGCAATTATTTCTGAGCCAATCCCCGCACGAGCGCCTTGGCCACAGTGATGGGATGGGTGAGTAAAGTAGCGATCTGCCCGCGAATGCCATTTGGCTCGTGAAAGACGCCGAGTTGTCGGAGCACAGTCGCGCGATCGTAGTAAATCCTTTCGCCGGCTAGGCGATCCTTCTCATCAAAGGTATAAACACCACAAAGAGGAATCTCGACGCGTTCACCGGTCGCAGGAAGGCCCCGCCATGGACCGAGATGAGTCCCACGAATCATCACTTCGAGAACGATGACTTCGTCACTCGTGTGGCGCCGCAAAATCTCGATGTTCAGATCCGGCAGCGCTGACATGAGCTGAACGTAGAAGGTACGAACGCCATCTCTGCCGTTGTAGTGTTCGCCCCAGGCCTCATCATCATAATGTGCGGTGTCCCCGAATGTGCCGAGAACGCCGTTGAGGTCGTGAGCATTTTCGAAGCGCACGTGCTGCTCGACCGTGGCCATGCGGGCCAAACGACGATCATCGGGAATAGATCCCATAGCGCTCTTGGTAGAACCCATCCAAAGTTCTGGCGTGGAATAGTAGCACCATCACGGGTGGTTGGGTTGGCCGCTAGGCCGGGCGGAAAGAGCGGCTTAGTGAACGGTTGACTGCTGCCGCTTCAAGTCCTGAATATCGGGCATCTCCCAATCAAAGTGCGCGCGGGAATTGCGTTTGAAGTTAAGAAGTTCCGGCAACCCAACGTTGAGCGAAGGCAAAATCGTTTGGATTGCCCAAACGCATCGCAGCACTTGCTCGTCGACGATTTGCTCGCGCGCCTCCTGGGGAAGATGGCGCCGGTTCATTACCACGTTGAGGCTGTTATTCAAGTGATGCGACATGGCGCGGATGACGCGCCTTTCTGCCTCTTCGCGGATTTCGTTTGCCTGCCAGAACAAGGCGGCAACAACGCCAATCAAGACAACCACTAAATACCGCATCCATTCAACGCTCAGACTCGCGGCCAAAGCCGCGATGATTCCAGTCGAAAGCGCCATGACGAGAATCCTGCGATGGGGAGACATGATGTGAGATGCTATGGCGGAAAAGCAAAGCCAGTCAAGAATGAAAGGGGCATGCGGCATAAAAAGGGTTGGACTCGATGGCCTGGAAACAAATTTTCGGCCGGTTCTGCAGCCGCCATGAAAACGCGACTTGCTAAGCGTGTTGGCGAAAAAACCCGTCCAGGGGATCTGGACGGGGCACCTGCAAAATCGACCTCAAGCGACTGATTTCTTGGCCGGGGCCAATGCGCGCACGGCCTGAGTTGTCATGGCTTTGCCGCCAATGCCCCAATCCCCGCTGCGGGTTTCGTCGATCACGACGAAGGTAACCGGACGCATATGCTCGCCTTCGACCTCGATGAATGCGTCGGTGATCTTAGTGATCAGTTGCTGTTTTTGCTCGGGCGTAAAAACATTTTCTATCAACTTCACTTGGACGAAAGGCATCTTGGTTCCTCCGATTTTGATTTACGTCAGGGCTGCAAACCTGGCGTCCTCTTCCCTTATGGTCAGTTCTCGCCTTCTGGGGTGAGAATTGTCAGGGCGGGAGTTGTGACTGCGCCTAGCGATTTTTCCTCTGGCGGAGCCGGTTCTGCGGTCAGCAGTCTGTTTCCGTGCGCAGTCCCAAGGCGACGCACAGCGCCAGAGAGCGAGACGTCTTGCAAGAGTTGGTACTGTCCATAGCGATAGAAGCGGACAAAGGACCGTCCATCCTGACTGGGATCGGAACTGGCACTCATCAGGAATACAGCCGTGGAGTTTTCCCCTCTCAGGGTCACGACGGCATTGAATGGATTGAACAACAGGTGATACTCGCCCGGCGGAAGATTCTTCCCGGCAGCTGTGAAAGTGAATGGGACATTGACTTTGATTTCGTGAAGGTTTTGTGCGTTGGCCCCGATTCCCGCCAGAATCAGCCCCAACAACCCGAAACATCTCATGACCGCTCGCATGGTTTTTCTCCTTGTCGTGGTGCGACGGAGCGTCGTTCACACTTTTGCGTCTTTTCCGCAGCCAATGACTCCAATAAAGATCAGATAGTGACAATTGGCTGTGTCGCTCATGTTCGAATATGGAGCAACGGGTCACACGCTTCTTGTCCGCGAGTCCGGCTTTCTTGACCGCACAGCATCTCTGTCGTGATGATTTGATTGAGAGTCCCATTCAATTTGCGGAGAGTCCGAGAGGCTGACAAATGGATGTGCTTTCTGAGGTTCTGAAAGTGGTGAAACTGCGGGGAGCGTTGTTTTACAACGGCGAGTTTTCAGCGCCGTGGTGCGTGAACGCGTCGTCCCCACGGGCTCTGGCCAGGCACTTCGCGCCGCAAGCAGAGCACGTAGTCACTTTTCATCTGCTCACCGAAGGGCGCGCTTTTTGCCGTCTGGCAAGCGGGGAACAGATTTCGCTCGGCGCAGGAGACATTGTCATGGTCCCACACGGCGATCGGCATGTGATGGGAAACGGAGCAGGCGTTGCCGCGGTGAACGATTCGGAAGAATTAGGCGATGTCATCGCGCAAGGCATGAACCTGTGGCGGATGGGTGGAGGGGGCGAGGTCACGAAGTTTGTGTGCGGTTACATGGCATGCGACCTGGATCTGAGCAGGGCGTTTCTCAGCGGATTGCCCCCGCTGTTCAAAATCAGCATTCGCCACGATGCTGCTGGGCAATGGTTGGAAAACTCAATCCGGTTTTCGGTGAATGAAGCGGGGGCAGTGCGCCCGGGTGGAGAAGCGGTATTGGCGAGGTTGGCGGAAGTGCTGTTCGTGGAAACGTTGCGTGGGTATATTGCCAGTCTTCCCGCGGAACAGACCGGATGGCTGGCTGGGGCACGCGATGGCGAGGTCGGAAAGGCTTTGGCGCTGATGCATCGCAATCCAGAAAGGCCCTGGACGTTGGCGGTTTTGGCGCAAGAAGCGGGGATTTCACGTTCCGTGCTGGCTGAGCGATTCCGTCATTATCTCAATGAAACACCGATGGCATACCTGACGCATTGGCGGTTGCAGATGGGCGCGCAGATGCTCAGCGGCACGAATTATTCGGTCGCGCAGATTGCGGCTGAGGTTGGATATGAATCTGAGGCGGCTTTCAATCGGGCGTTCAAACGCGAGTTCACAGTTCCCCCGGCGCGGTTTCGGGCCAACGCGCGATCGCAGAAGGGCAAGACGGCAGCTGCCGGCAAAACATAAACTCCACTTCCTGAGTTGCGAGTCAAGATGCACCATGAGCCTGGTGGTGTTGGGTTTTCCCTTTGCGTACCTGAATCTCTTCTGTTCTGTCTACCACCCTCTGGTCTGCAACATCTGGGCCTCGTCCATCGTACTCACGGCCAGGCCTTTCATCGAACTGGGTACGTCTTCAGATACTTCAAGTAACACTTTAGGGTCGCGGTAGTGAGTGGTGGCGCGGACGATGGCGCGAGCGCGGCGCTCCGCGTCCTCAGGAGGAGCGAAGTGGGTGGAGTCCTGCATGAAGATCCCTGATCCGACGAACACGGCTTCGGCTCCGAGCTGCATGACCAGAGAAGCGTCGGCCGGTGTGGCGATGCCACCGGCAGAGAAGTTTGGCACAGGTAGTTTCCCCTGGTTCGCGACCAGCTTCACCAGTTCATAAGGCGCCTGCAGATCTTTCGCTTTGGCGTAAAGCTCTTCTTCGCTAAGAACAGTGAGAATCTTCATGTCTTGCACGATCTGGCGAATGTGCTTGACGGCGTGTACGACGTCCCCGGTGCCGGCTTCACCCTTGGTTCGAATCATGGCTGCGCCTTCGGCAATGCGACGCAACGCTTCGCCCAAATTGCGGGCCCCGCAGACGAAGGGCACCTTGAAGGCGTGCTTGTCCACGTGGTGGGCTTCGTCGGCAGGAGTGAGCACCTCGGATTCGTCGATGTAGTCGACACCTAGCTCTTCGAGAATCTGCGCCTCGGCGAAGTGGCCGATGCGGCATTTCGCCATCACCGGGATGGAGACGGCGGCCATAATCTCGCGAATCTTCTTGGGCGATGCCATTCGCGCAACCCCGCCTTCGGCGCGTATTTGCGCGGGAACGCGCTCGAGTGCCATGACAGAGACGGCGCCGGACTTCTCGGCGATCTCCGCCTGGCGAGCGTCGGTGACGTCCATGATGACGCCCCCCTTAAGCATTTCGGCCAGGCCGGTCTTGAGGCGAAGGCTGGTGGAGCTACCGTTGTTCTGGGACATGGGTTAACTCTTTTCGTGATGCGGATGAGCGCCAGACGCGCTCAATTCTTGATCCTATTTTACAGGGTAAGGAACTCATTCACCATGAGGGACACGAAGTTTCACAGGAACAGGCAAAAAGCGGCCCTTTTGGGCCCGCAAGACGTGAAGGCATATCGAGCAACCCCACCGGATCCAGGCCAAGACCTAAGGGGGGGCACCCGACAGGGAATTTATTCTATGGAGACCGAAACTTCCTTGCCTGAGTACTGCAATTGCTTGTCGGGCGAAGGGACGGAGTGTACCCCCACCCCGTGTTTCTGCCCAACCACCGCAACGTTAAAAGTACGGTTCTCGGTCATGCCCGCAAACGAGCCTTTGCGCTCGCCAATGCTGAGTGTATGAGTCGAGTCTTCCCAGTGGATGGGAATCGTTGAGTACTTCCCTTTCTCGTAGTTGTAGGTGTCGCCTTCGTCTTCGTACAGAGTAAAGTCCCCGTTCGCCCCAGGATAGACGCGGAGCTCAATCGGAGAGCCGGGCAGCTGGCTGGCGTATTCCTCTTCCGGTCCCATGGGGACGATCGATCCGGCACGAACGTAAAGCGGCAAGCGCTCGAGCGGAGCGGGAACATCGGTGAACTTGCCACCTTCGGCGGCAGATCCAGTCCAGAAGTCGTACCACTGGGCTTGCGGGAAATAGACCCGGCGGGTGGTTGCGCCTGGTTCGGTCACGGGATTCACGAGGAAAGCCGGACCATACATGAACTGATTGCCGACGTTCTGGGCGTTGACATCGGTGCGGAAATCCATCACCAGAGGGCGCATGGGGGTGTAGCTGTCCGATGTGGTCTTCCAGGCGAGCGAATAAATGTAAGGCAATAGGCGATAGCGTAGATTGTCGAATTCCAGCAGAATCTTCCCGGCTTCCGGACCGTATGACCAGAGCTCGTTCTCATCTGGGTTGTAACGCGTGCCGTGAACCCGGAAGACGGGTGAAAAGGTGCCGAACTGGAACCATCGCACGAAGAGCTCGCGGAACTTCGGGTCGCTAAGGTCGCCGCCGGAGATGAATCCCCCGATGTCGGTGGTCCAGTACGGCAGGCCGGAGACCGAGAAGTTAAGGCCAGCCGGAATCTGACGTCTAAAGCTCAGCCAGCTCGAAAGCACGTCGCCAGACCAGGCAGTGACGGAATTGCGCTGTGCTCCGGAAAAAGCAGAGCGAGAAAGAATAAATACGCGCTTCTGATCGGAGGCGCCGCGCTGGCCTTCGTACACAGCCTGAGTCGTCATCAAGGGGAAGATGTTGGCATAGCGATCGCCGCTGCCGATGTGCAGCCGGTGGCCGAGCAGGATGTTCTGTTCCTGGCCTTCGGTTTCAGGTTCGGTGGTGTCGAGCCACCAGGCATCGACGCCGATCTTGAATAGGTGCTCGTTCATCAGGTTCCAGTAATACTTGCGGGCCTCAGGATTGGTCGGGTCGTACACGGCCATGCCAAGCTGGTGAAATGGAAGGTGCGGCTCCTTGGTTCGGTCGATGAAGAAGCCCCGCTTATCCATCTCAGCGTATTCTTTCGATCCCGGCTCGAAAAAAGGCCATACCGAAATCATCAGATGGAAGTTGAGGCTGTGGAGCTTGTCGACCATGGCTTTCGGGTCGGGATAGTTTTTATTGAAGATGTGTTCGCCTTTGCGGTTCCACCAGAACCAGTCCTGGACGATGCCGTCGGCGGGCAGGTGCAGGTCGCGGTATTTCTGAGCAATGCTGGTGAGTTCTTCCTGCGACTTGTAGCGGTTCTTGCACTGCCAGAATCCGTATGCCCAGCGTCCGAAAAGCGGAGCCGCGCCGGTGAGTTCGCGGTAACCGGCGATGATCTTGTCGAAATCGGGACCATAAATAAAGTAGTAGTCAATGCTGTCGGCCACTTCCGAACTGATATAGGTCACGTGGACAAAACGGTTGTTCACGCGGCTGCGGGAGGAATTGTTCAGGAAGATGCCGTAGCCTTTGGACGACAGCAGCATCGGAATGGCGATGTTGGTGTTCTCCTGGGAGAGGTCGACGGAATCACCGCGGTAGTTCCACACACCCGCTTGATGCTGTCCCAGCCCATAGAAGCCTTCGTGGCTTCCGTACATGCCGACGACCATTTCGCTCCGGTATGTCTTCTCGCCGTTCACGAGGGCGGGAGTCATGTAATTCGAGGCATTCGTAAAGAGCTGATCGTTGCCCGCAGAGAAAGTGATGGCCCCAGATTTCTGATCGACGGTGGCCTTCACGGCAGAGGTGGACAGCGTGGTTTTGCCGCCCTCAGTTTCGATGTTGAACTGCGTCGGGGCCCAGGAAGCCTTGGTTACAACGTACTCCGGCCGGGTCGGGAGAGTGCCGGTTGGAGAGTAGATCACGTGGATGATCGACTCCGAACACACCTGAAGCCTCAGCACCGCGCCAGATTGAAAGGTCGCGCGAATGCCATCGGACTGCTTGGCGACGTTCGTGATGGGGATTTCTTTCTGCCATTGAGCTTGGGCGGGAAGGGTGAAAATCGCGAACAACATCAGGGCAGATTGATGACGCATCAACAGTGAGCCTCCAACGGGACACAGGAGAATAGCACTTTCGACGTTCTACAGTCTTTAGCAAATCGTTTCGGTACAGCACCAACAATTTGATCTCAACCCCGAGATTCCCAGGAACGGTCAGGGAAATGGCAAAGAGTTTAGTTTCGTCTTAGGATTCGGAAATTATTCCCCGGAATAGGACAGTTCCACCACAGTGCAATCATCGCTGAGAGGATTGCCGGCACAGAACTGCGAGACGGCTTCGAAGATGTCCTTCATGGATCCCTTCTTAGCGGCTGCCTCTAGGCGTTCGTTGTCGAAAAATTCGCCTTCCTGGTTTTCCGCTTCGGTAACGCCGTCGGTCACGAGGACCAGGCGGTCACCGGCATGAAGGCTGTAGCGATCGCTTTCATACGTGACATCCGGCATCAGGCCGACCGGGAGGTTGCCGTGAGAGGGCCGAATGACCTCGTTTCCGCAAACGAATAGGGGTGGGATGTGGCCGCAATTGACATACTCAAGTTCGCCGTCGCGGCGCAGACGGGCGATGACAACGGTCGCGTACTTTTCCCCGATGTGCTTGCTGGTCAGATAGCGATTTGCCGAGGCCGCAATGTCTGGCAGCGGTGTATGGGCGACCAGCTGGGAATAGATCATCCCCTGAAGGGTTGAGGCGAGAAGGGCTGCCGACACGCCTTTTCCAGCGACGTCGGCCAAAACCACGGCCAGACCATCCTCTGTATTGACCGCGTCGAAAAAGTCACCGCCGATTTCCTTACAAGACAGGTTCTTGCCGTTCAACCTGGCAAAAGGCACTTCCGGAATCGTAACCGCCATGAGTCGCTGCTGAATGGTCGCGGCAATGGCGAGCTCCTGCTGGTAGCGTCGCGACTCTTCTTCTGCCTGAACCAGGCGAGCGTTCTCAATCAGCGAAGCGGCTTCGGTGGCGACCACGTGCAAGAGATCGCCGCTTACTTTCGAGATATCCTTCGAGGCAAAGCGGGAGTCAACATAGAGAGCACCGAGCGTTTCTCCCGTGGCGACGGCATCACCGCGGCTCTTGCTCTGTACCTGCAGCTTGCGAAGCGGGATGCAGATCACGGTACGCAAGTCGTAAGCTACGATGCTTTGCCGTCCGGTGAGATCCAGAGAGCGGCTGGTATCGCTTAGGAGAAATTCCGAGTTGGCGCGGAGTGATTCCTCGAGAATGGAATGGGAGATCGTCGTATCGTCGAGCAGAATCTCGCCGCGTGAATTACGGCCCGCTGCAAGACGCAGCTTCCCTTCCGCGGTTTTCAGGAAAACGTAGCCCCGTTCGGCCCCGGTCAATTTGAGCGTGACGTCAAGCAGCGTGAGCAGGATTTCGTCAAGAACTCCGGTCGTGTTCAGTTTGCGGGCGGCTTCTAGGAAGATGGTCAGTTTTTCCAGGTCGGAAACTTCGTTCGAAATCTGAATGCCAGAAATCTGGCTGAGAAAGTCTCGGGCCGTATTGGTGGTGACGTGCTGGGGATGAAAAACAGCGTAAATGGTGTCCCGGGCACCAAACTCCAGCCGGTCATTGCGTTCAAGAGCTTTGCGTTGAACGCGTTCGCCATTCACGAAAGTTCCGTGCTTGCTGCCCTGATCTTCGACGAAAAACTTGCCGTTTTCGGAAACGATCAGCGCGTGGTCGCGGGAGACTCGCGGATCGGCGATCGCCAGGTCCTTCTCCATCTTGCGGCCAATCGAGAACGGGGTGTGGTCGAGGTAGAGAGTGCGTTGCTCGTTGCCGTGGACGAAGATCAGGCTGGGGAAGACTCCAGAGCCGACGCCCGACACAGGGCCGCTCATGGGCACGCCGATAATGGTTTGTTGGGGAGAGGACATGGGCGAAGGACCTAGGGTACAAGCAATAATGCCAGCAAATTGCGCTTGGGGGAAGGGCTGGCAAGCAGTCTCTGCAAAAGAACTACATTTCCCCCCATGGGCAGAAAGGCCTTCCCACTTCCCGCCGAAGGGCGGGAAGTGGAAGGGGCCACATTCAGGGGTGATTTCTCAGACGGCTTTCCGCTCTTGGGCGGCGCTCTCCGAGGAGCGATCCGAGGCAGGACCCACAGTACAGGTGGTGCAGGCGCGCGTTATATCGCGGCGGCGCTGCCTTAGGCGGCTTTCAAAGTTCGACCAGCGAGCGCCGATTCCCATTGCGCTGTTCTGGATGGTGACCTCGTCCGAACCGGCTGGGATTACCCGTGAGTTCAGTTCCGCCCGCTCACTTGCGGAGAGCCGGCTGCCGAGCGAGCCTGGCTGGGCCGGCATCTCTTCCGGTGTCGGGGTGATGTCGCGATCGGAACCCTTACGATGCTGGACCGGTCCATCGTGCCAGGCTGCCTTGTAGCGCTTCTCGTAGTCCTTCCAGCGGGTCGAATCCTCAAGATCGTCCTCCCTGTAAGGGGGGAATGCCTCGATCTGCTTTTTCGTTGCGTCCATCTGGAAATCGTCTTCGTGTTTGGCTGAGGCACGAAGCCTGTCCGGGGGGACGATAAACTTCTTGCTGGAGAGCCATCCACCAGTGTCGATTACGACATATTGAATGTTCCCGGTCGCGTGATCGAAGATCACGTCGTCAATCTTGCCGAGTTTCTCGTCGTCGCGGCCATACACACTGGATCCACGAATGTCATCGGTTGTTTCCGCATCGGAAAAACGGTAGGCCCGTAGAGTTCCGTAGTGCGCCATTGAATCCTCCTACTTCTCTCGTCAGAATTGGCGTTCTAAGCAAACGGATTTATGATGCACGGCAATGGCGCGGAGGGCGCATGCACTTTCCACAGTGACAGATTGAATACATGCGTGGGGCACCCTAGGAAGATTGCTCTATAATCAAGGCCTGGCGTTCTTTCAACCTAAATGCATCTGTATCCCTTCCCTGCTCTTTTTGTCGGCGGCGAAATCGTTGAGCTGGTACGCGAAACCGGCGCCGTAGCCCAGGCCGTTCTACTCACCCTGCTTGCCTTCAGTCTTATTTCTTGGGCAATCATTCTTTCTCGCTGGAGCCTGTTGAAGCGGGCGCGTGTGCAGAGTGGCAGGTTTTTGCGAGCCTTTCGGCGGGCACAGCGACTGCAGGACATCAATGCCGTGGCGGAGCAGTTCCGCCCCAGTCCGCTGGTAGGAGTGTTCCAGTCCGGCTTTAGAGAATTCGAGCGGCAGGTTGGGACATCCGGTGGACTGCGGAATCCTCTAGCCGTACAGCGGGCGATGCAGATCGCGTCTTCGGAAGAGATGACCCGGTTTGAGCGAAATCTTCCCTGGTTGGCTATTACCGGTGCGGTTACCCCATTTGTTGGATTGTTCGGAACGGTCTGGGGCATCATTGATGCCTTTCATGGCTTGGGTACAAGCGGAGCAGCGACTCTGCGGGCAGTAGCGCCTGGTATTTCAGAAGCTTTGATCACGACCGCCGCGGGGTTGGTTGCGGCCATCCCTGCCGTCATCGCATACAACCTCATAGGCGGTTCCCTGCGTGACTTCGCGGCGCGGTGCGATGACTTTTCCCTTGAGATGCTCAACGCGGTCGAGCGCCAGCCTGCGGCCACGCGTATGGCCGACGAGGTGCGGCGGTAATGGCGTTCACCGCTGGAAACGGCCGTACCCAAATCGCACTGGCCGACATCAACATTACCCCGCTGGTGGATGTAGTCCTCGTGCTTCTGATCATCTTCATGGTGACGGCACCGGTGTTGCAATCCGGGATTGAAGTTGCCGTTCCCAAGACACGCACCGTAAAGGAGATCACCGAAGAGCGAGTTGTGATCAGCATCGACAAGCAACAACGAGTTTTTCTCGGCAACGATCCCATCAACATCAATGAAATTGCCACGAAGCTGCGGCAGAGATTTCGCGATCCCCAGCACCAATCGATCTTTTTGCGCGCTGATGAAGATGTGCCGTTTGGTGCGTTTGCGACCGTGATGGATGCGGTGAAGCAGTCCGGGATCACTAACGTCAGCATCGTCACCCAGCCGCTGGATACCAATGCAAAGCGGTGAGATTTTTTTTGAGCACGAACGCTGGGGACGGAACCTGGCGTGGTCGGCTGGATTGCACGTCGGGATCACGCTCGGAATTTTCTTGTACGCTTTGCTGATTCACGGACATTCGGGGTCAAACTGGGGCGCCGGTGGCGGCGGCAGCGCGATGGGGGTCACCCTGGTGAGCACGGTGCCCTTGCCGGCTAACCCGGTGCAAACGCAGAGCGTTCTGGCCACGGAGTCGAAAGGCGTGTCGCAATCGAAGCCACAGGAAAAAGTCGAGGAACCCGACGCAATTGCGATTGCGCAAAAGAACGCAAAGAAGAAGCCGGTACCTCAGACGAGCGCGACCCAAAGGAAGCCGCAGCCCAAGCCCGTCGAGGAGGCGAACAACGTTGTTCCTTATGGCGAGGGTGGACAAGTCAGTCAGCATTACTCCATGTTCAGCGCCTCAGGCGCGAGCGGAGGTCTGGCATTCACGGGCGGCGGCGGGGATTTCAATTCGCGGTTTGCCTGGTATGTCCGGGTGGTGACTCAAAAGGTGTCAGACAACTGGCTTAAGTACGAAGTCGATCCGCGGATTCACAACGCCAACCGCGTTTACATCACGTTCGACATTGACCGGAGCGGGCGGCCCTCGCATATCAAGATCGAGCAGTCCAGCAATGTGCCGTCGCTCGATAATTCCGCGGTTCGGGCGCTGCAAAGGATTGACACATTTGGGCCATTGCCCCCGGAATATTCTGGGAGTTCCGTTTCTGTCGAATACTACTTTGATTTCAATCGGTGAACTTGCGGGATTGTGGCCAGATCCAAATTACTTAGGGAGAGATGCTTGAACTCGCCTTCACGTCTTAATCGGAATTCAACCACTCAGGTCTTGCGTGCTGCTGCATGCTTTTTCGCGGCCATGCTGTTTTGTTTCGCTGGTTCCGCCAATGTTCTTGCCCAGGACTGGATTAAGACCGGCACTGGTCTGGGTGTCGAGCGCATTCGCATGGCCGTACCTGAGTTCAAGGCGGCCAATCAGGACCCGCGCAATACGGAACTCTTACGCACTTTCAACGAGACTCTCTGGAATGATCTAAGCAACGCCGGCATTTTCGAGATGGTCTCGAAGAGCTTCTATCCCCTGGGTCAGGTTGGAGCTCCCGGCGATGTCAAATTCGAAGCCTGGGGGCAGGCGCCAATTAACGCTGCCATGCTGGTGTTCGGGAGCCTGGGGGCGAGTGCGAACAACCTCACCGTTCAAGGCTGGCTGTACGACGTGAAGAACCCGAGTTCTCCGCAGGTTCTGGCCAAGCAGTATACCGACGCGGCGACCACGCAACAGGCCCGGATTGTCGCCCATAAGTTTGCCGATGAGATCATTTTCCGGCTTGGCGGCGGAATCAACGGAATCGCTGAAACCCAGATCTATTACGTCAGCTCGCGGGGCGGTCACAAAGAGATCTGGGTCATGGACTACGATGGGGCCAATCAGCACCCGGTGACGACACTGGGAAGTATTTCTCTTTCTCCCCACATCTCGCCCGACGGATCGAGATTAGCCTTCAGTTCGTTCAACGGTTCGGCCTGGGAGATCCGTATGTTCTCCTTCGATCTGAACCGCATGGTGTCTTTTCCACGGTATGGCGGAACCAATCTGACCCCCTCCTGGGCGCCGGACGGAACACGCCTGGCGTTTTCATCTTCGCGATCGGGAAAACCGGAAATCTATACCGTCGACCAGTCGGGCGGTAACCTGCATCGCGTCACGAATTCGGGTACGACCAACGTTTCGCCCACATGGAATCGCAAGACTGGAACGCAGATCGCTTGGGTGAGCCGGCGAGGCGACCTTCCCAAGATTTTTATGATGAACTCGGACGGCACCAATGAGCAGCAGCTCACAGAGCAGGGATATGCGGTTTCGCCGTCCTGGTCGCCCAACGGCCAGTTCCTGGTGTTCTCGTGGATGCGGCAGTACGGCCCGGGAGCGCCTGGGGCGCAGGACATCTACATCATGGATGTCGCCAACAAGCAGTGGGTACAGTTGACCCACGACGGCGGACATAACGATTTTCCTTCCTGGGCCCCGGATGGAAGGCACGTCGTGTTTGAGTCGAACCGCTCAGGATCGCGGCAGATTTGGTCGATGCTTGCCGATGGCTCCAATCAGAAGCAGTTGACCAATTCGGGTGCCAATTTCGAGCCCGATTGGAGTTGGAAGTAGAGTTAATACTTGTACTGCGGTCTGAGTTCTTGATAATTCTGAGGTGAGTGCCAGGAATTTAAATGGATTCCGGATTGAAGATTTCGGATCCCGCGGCAAGCTGCGAGATCTCAAATCTTCAATCTGCAATCAAAAGGGAGAGACAATGAAGCAACTGACGTCTAGATGGGTCGTTCTCACATTCGCGCTGGGTGCGATTCTGTTCCTGGGCGCGTGTCACAAGAAGACGACGCCTCCACCGCCACCACCGCCACCTCCGGCCCCCGCGCCGAGCGCGACGCTGACGGCAAGTCCGGAAGCCGTTGATAAAGGCCAATCGGCTACTTTGACGTGGCAGACCACGAATGCCACCGACATTAGTATTGATGGGGTTGGGGCCGTGCAGGCAAACGGATCGCAGCAAGTGACCCCGGCCGAGTCCACGACTTATACTTTGACCGCCAAAGGCGCTGGGGGGACACAAACCGCAACCGCGCGGGTGACCGTGAATGCTCCTCCTCCGCCACCGCCGCCGCCGGCACCGTCCCTCACCGATGAGCAGCTCTTTGCCCAAAACGTGAAGGATGTGTATTTCGACTACGACAAGGCAGATGTTCGTGCGGACCAACAGGCCGTGGTTCAGGCGAATGCAGCCTTCCTTCAGCAGCACCCGAACATGAGTGTTACGCTCGAGGGTCACTGCGATGAACGCGGTTCGACCGAGTACAACCTGGCTTTGGGCGACAATCGGGCTAGCGCCGTCAAGAATGCATTAGTTGCGGCAGGCGTGCCTACAGACCGCATCAAGACGGTTAGCTTCGGCAAAGAGAAGCCATTCTGCACGGAGTCGAGTGAGTCCTGTTGGCAACAGAATCGCCGCGGGCATTTTGTCCTGAATAAATAGAGTGTCCTCACAGGTAAGCGTGTCGGGGCAGCTTTATCGCTGCCCCTTTTTCGTTGCATCTCCCGTCCATTGTTTCCTGGGATGGAATCACCCGCGGGCTGGCAACTCGGGTCAGCGGCTCTGCCATCCATGCCTAACTGGCAATGGCGACGCTCAGAATGCCACCATCCAAGCACCGAATCTTCAAGCGACTGACCATCCGCGCGCTGCTCAAGCCCTACTGGGCGACCTTGACGCTCGGTTTTATTGCGATCGTTGGCGAAAGCGCTGCCAACCTACTGCAACCATGGCCGCTTAAGCTTGTCTTAGACGACGTCCTGCGCTCGCGTCAAAGTCACGCTGACGCGATGCGGATGATTCATCGGCTGGTCGGGACGGATAAGATCGCGATCCTGGAATTTGCCTGTGTGGCCGTGCTGGGGATTGCAGTGCTCGACGCGGCGTGCACCTTTGGCGAAAAGTACCTGACCACCAGTGTTGCGCAATGGGTGAGTTACGACCTACGGTTGGCCATCTATGCGCACATACAGCGGCTATCGTTGGCATTTCACGATCAAAAGCGCACCGGCGATCTCATCACCCGGGTCACCGCTGACATCGACTCCATTCAGAGCTTCATCATGAACGGCCTGCTGGGCGTTCTGATCAATGTAATGACGCTCGCCGGCATGATCGCCATCATGTTCTGGCTAAACTGGAAGTTTACTCTCATCGCGCTGTCGGTTGTGCCAGCACTGTTTGTGATGGTCTATATCTACACGCGGAAGATCAAGAAAGCTTCGCGGGAGGTCCGTAAGAAGGAAGGAGAAATCACGTCAGTGGTCGAGGAGGTCCTTTCCTCCATTCGCGTGGTGAAGGCATTTGCGCGCGAAGATTTTGAAGTGCATCGCTTGGAAAAGGAGAGCCTGGAGGCAGTCGAGATCTCCCTGCGCGCTCGCAGCCTAAAGGCGAAGCTGACGCCGCTGGTTGACATCGTCGTGGCGGTGGGAACCGCGCTGGTGCTGTGGTTCGGCGCACGGCTGGTCATGGGAAACGCGCTCTCGGCAGGCGGCCTAGTCGTTTTTATCTTGTATTTGGGCAAGATGTACAAGCCCATGCAGGAAATCTCGAAGATGACCGACACCTACTCGAAGGCAGCGGTCGGGTATGAGCGAATTCAGGAGATCCTACAGACCGATATCGAGGTTCGCGATTTGCCGCGGGCGCGGGTGGCACCTAAATTCAAGGGAGAGATTGAGTTTGAGAAGGTCTCATTCTCGTATGCCGAAGGGCCGCCGGTGCTGAAAGACGTGAGCTTGAAGATGAACGCCGGTCAGGTGTCGGCGATCGTCGGACCTACGGGAGCGGGCAAGACCAGCATCATCAGCCTGATTCCGAGGTTCTATGATCCGGGCGAGGGTGTGATCAAGATCGATGGAGCGGACATTCGGCAATTTAAACAACGGTCGCTACGCCAGCAGATGAGTTTCGTGCTGCAAGAAACGATCCTGTTCCACACGCCAGTGTGGGAAAACATTGCCTATGGAAGACCGGGTTGTTCGCGGCAAGAGATCGTTCGGGCGGCGGAAATGGCCAATGCGGCCGAGTTCATCGACAAATTGCCTGAGGGATACGATACGGTTTTGGGGGAACGCGGGATGACGTTGTCAGGCGGGCAGCGCCAGCGCATCGCCATCGCGCGCGCGGTGATTCGTAACACGCCAATTCTGATCTTGGATGAGCCAACGTCCGGCTTGGATTCGGCTTCGGAGAAGTTGGTGTTCGAAGCCCTCGATCGGCTCATGGAAGACCGGACCGTGGTCGTGATTGCGCATCGCCTTTCCACCATCCAGCGGGCCGATATCATTTTTGTAGTAAAAGATGGCGAGGTAGTCGAGCGCGGCAAACACGCGGAGTTGATGAAGCTGAAGGGACTATACGCCGAACTGCACAACCTACAGTTCAAAGAAGAAGAGTTGACGAAAGTGTCATGAGTTCCTCGGTTCTTCGCAACCCCTAAACCCATCGCTTTGCCCCCGCACCAAGGTTCACAGAGGCGCAACGCCAGAGACGGTTCCTGACAGCTCCGCTATCCCATCCCTTCTTCAAAGCGAATTCAACTCATGAATGCGAGACAGCACGGCATCGGTGTAAGCGTTGATTTCAAGCTGCGAGTAGCCGGCGGCACGGAAGGCATCGCGGATCTGGTCGGGGGAGAGTTGACCGAGGAGCGAGCCGATCCACTTGGCATCGTCTCGCGGTATTTGCTTTCCGATCCAGCGAAGTCCGATCTGATGGAAATAGAAGCCCCATTCAAATTCGAAGAGTTCGACAAAAGGAGGACACTTGGGGAAGTTCAGATCGATGTGATCCTGGTGGAAGTGGGCGATCAGCTTGGTACGCTTGTAGACTGCCAGGTTTCCTTTCGACACCGCATCGGTATAGCTTTTCCCGGGAGTACCCATGGAAGTGCCAATGTCGCTGACCGCATAGAACTGCGGCCCGGGCTTCTTTTCCTGCTCAAAAATGGCATTGTTGTCGTCTTTCAGGTCCCAGTTTCCGATAAGAGCCATCATCACGCGTAGACCGTTGAACTCGCGCGTGCCGTAGAACGGATTCTTATGCCAGTTCCACCGACCGACCCGCTTCAGGTGCTGGGGATGGCGCTGAAGACGGACATTCAGAACCTCGCCCGCGGGAGTGAGATATTGTTGGCCGCGATGCAGCGTAGCCGGCATTTTCTCCACCCGCAGCATTGGGTAGAAATAGTTTTCGTTAGCCAGATACCCAACTGCCCACATCAGGCGCGAAGCGGCGGTTTCTGGGCGTGGTTCCAGGCCCATCTTCGCCCCCCACTTTTTGTCAGTTGCGTCGCGGACATCAAATTTTGGGCTAGTGCCGCCCCGGTCTTCCCTTTCGAATTCGACGGGAAGCTTGGGTTGGTTTTCATCGCCGCCTGGTCCCCAGAACAGGTTCTTCGCGCGGATGTTACCGGGATCGGACCATAAAATACGCCCTACCGCTGTCTGGGTTTGGCATTCTGCGGAGAGTACCGCAGCAAACAAAATGACTGGTATGAACCGCACTGCCCGAATTCGTTGCATTGCGCCTCCGGCCTGCTCTGGGCAGGTCAAAGCAAGGTTGCAGGTTTCTGTCGCCGGGTTGCATTGTGGGTCGCCTTCGACCCGGTTGCCGCACTGATCAATGGCAACCCAAGGTGGCGCGGGAAAGATGGTATGGCCAGCGAACGGACGCAGGCGCGCAGCTCTGCATCTAAGCAGCGGGGGATTGCAGGTAGATGAAACTCATCATCCAACCCGGTGATGGCGTGGACCGGCTGGTAAAGGGCATCCGTAAGGCCAAGAAGTCTGTCGAGATCATGATCTTTCGGCTGGATCGCGATGAGATCGAGCGGGCCTTGATTGACGCGGTGGAGCGCGGACTCTTCGTGCATGCGCTGATCGCGTTCACCAACCGTGGCGGTTAAGACAAGCTGCGGAAGCTCGAGATGCGTTTCTTGGCGAGCGGCGTGACCGTGGCCCGAACGGCGGGAGACTTGGTGCGCTATCACGGAAAAATGATGATCGTGGACCGCAAGGAACTCTATGTCCTCGGCTTCAACTTCACTCATCTCGATATAGATCGCAGCCGGAGTTTCGGTATTATCACGCGCAATCCCAAGTTGGTGGCAGAAGCCGTGCGACTGTTTGAGACGGACACGAAGCGTCAGGAGTATTCACCCAGTCATCACAATTTCGTGGTCAGCCCGGCGAATGCACGCCGAGAATTGGCCCGGTTCATCAAGGGCGCAGAGAAAGAACTTCTGATTTACGACCTGAACATCAGCGACAAACCGATGCTGCGCCTCCTCGAGGAGCGGAGACGGTTAGGAGTCGACATTCGGGTCCTGGGTTCCGTCAGCGGAAATCGCCTGCCGTCATACGAACTGAAGCGCATGCGGCTGCACACCCGAACCATCATTCGCGATCGCTCACAGGCCTTCATCGGAAGCCAGAGCCTGCGGCAGTTGGAGCTTGATGCCAGGCGGGAGATCGGAGTGATTTTTCGCGATGCAACGATCCTTAAGGATCTATGCCGGGTTTTTGAGGAAGATTGGATCAATTCTGCGCCCGAGGAAGAACCAGAAAAGCACGACGAAGCACCGCCCAAAAAAGCCGTCAAAAAGCTCGCCCGCAAGGTGGTGAAACGAATTGCCCTAGCGCCTGTGGCCAAGAAAGTGACTAAGATCATCAGCAAGAAGGCGAATGGGAACCTGGACAAGAAGCAGATCCATGAGACGGTAATGGAACTCGTCGAAGATGTGGTAAAGGAAGCCGCCCAACAGGGAGCAGTGGAAGGGGCAAAGACGGTGTCCTAATGCAATCGTGCTTCCAACGCGCCAGGACGCTCTCGCTGCTTGTGGCTGTGCTAGTTGTGTGCCGGGCGGGCACCGCCGCCCAAAAGCCCCCAACCGCGGGGACGGCAGATGCAGCCCTGGTCGGCGACTTTGAAACCAGGATCAAACAGTACCTTGATTTCCGCCAGCGGCATGTTGGCGTTCCGCCCAAACCGACCGACAATCCAGGCGAGATTGTTGCCCGGCAGCGCGAGATGGGGAATAAGATACGGGTTGCGCGGGCGGGAGCAAAGCAAGGCGAGGTCTTCAGTCCGGCAATTGCCCAGTACTTTCGTAAACAGATCGGCGCATCGTTCGCTGGCGGGCATGGAAATGAGATCCGCGCCAGCTTAGCGCATGCAGAGCCGGTAAACATCGAGTTGCAGATCAACCAGAGCTATCCACCCAAACAGCCGCTGCAATCGACTCCGCCTACGCTGCTCTTGAATTTGCCAGAGCTCGCGGATGGCCTGGAGTATCGTGTGCTGAACCGTGAGCTGGTGTTGCGAGACACGCAAGCCAACATCGTCGTCGACTACGTTCCAAATGCCCTGCCAGAGTCTGTGAAGTGAAGCTCACAAGAAGGACGGTCGCCTTCATCGCCTTAAGCCTAGCGCTTGGCGGTGTGGTTCAGGCCCAGGACCACGTCGCGGTCAAGCTGCCCCTGCATTCCGGGTCGGTGCGCTTTGCGGTGATCGGCGACAGCGGCACAGGAACGAAAGAGCAGTACGAGGTTGCTCGGCAATTGGAGGCTCATCGGCAGGTGGTGAAATTCGATTTTGTGATCACTCTAGGAGACAACATTTACGGTGGGCATAGCTCGGACGATTTCATGAGGAAATTTGAAGTCCCCTACAAACCGCTGCTTGATGCCGGGGTCAAGTTTTATGCCTCTCTTGGAAATCACGATGATCCCAACATCGAGCGCCTTTACAAGCCTTTCAACATGAACGGCGAGCGGTATTACACCTTCAAGCGAGGCGATACCCAGTTTTACGCGCTCGACAGCACGTACATGGACGCCAGGCAGTTGACCTGGCTGGAGAAGAACTTGCGGTCGTCCAATGCGCGTTGGAAGATTTGCTACTTCCACCATCCGCTCTATAACGACGGCAAGATGCATGGGCCGGATCTTGACCTGCGCAGTCAGTTGACGCCCCTGCTGCGATCATACGGCGTGAATGCGGTTTTCTCCGGGCACGAGCACGCTTATGAGCGTCTCAAGCCACAGGATGGGATCTATTACTTCATTCAGGGGGACTCGGGGAAACTGGAGCATCATGATTTTCGTCGCAGCCCCTCGATGCAAACCAGCTTCGACCGGGACCGGACGTTCATGCTGGTGGAAATTGAAGGCGACGAGCTCTATTTTCAAACGGTTTCCCGAGCGGGGGAAACCGTCGATTTCGGTGTTCTCCCCAAACAGCAGCCGACCACGAGGGCCGCAACACCAGGGAGGTAATTTTGCTTGTCCAGGTCCAGGCTGCGACGAGTCGTTGGGCGGCTTCTCCTATAATTGGGTGGTGGACTCATTCGCGAAACAACTGGCAACGGCGGCCTTCCCCACTCGTTGGGGGCAGTTCCGCCTCTATGGATTTCGACTTGAACCGGTGCAGGACGGCAAGCCGGAAGAAGCCGTCGCGCTGGTCATGGGTGATGTACATTCAGCACCGCCACTGGTGCGTGTGCATTCGCAATGCCTGACCGGTGACGTGTTTGGCTCCTTGCGCTGCGATTGCAGGCAGCAGTTGGAAATGGCGCTGTCGCTAATTGCAGGGGAAGGGGCGGGCATTCTGATCTATGAGCAGCAGGAGGGGCGCGGGATTGGGTTGATGCCGAAGCTACAGGCCTACGAACTGCAGGATGCGGGGCTGGACACGGTCGAGGCGAATGAGAAACTCGGCTTCAAGGCAGATCACCGCGAGTTCGCGCTTCCAGCGGAGATTTTGAAAGCGCTGGAAGTAAAGTCGGTGCGACTGCTTTCGAACAATCCAGACAAGGTTCGAGCTTTGGAGACCGCAGGAGTCCGAGTGGCGGAGCGCGTTCCTTGTGAGGTCACGGCCAGCGCACATGCGGAAGATTATTTGAAAGTGAAGAAGGAAAAGCTGGGCCACCTGTTCTCGCGCTAGTTCCCCCCAAGACCTTGAGAGTCGGAGGCGGGACTGAAGTCACCTTCAAACCCAACGCGAAGTGTGCTCTTCCGAAAAGCCGCAACCATGCGCAACTGTTCGCTGTCTACCTGATCAAAATCTTGCCGGTTGTCCAGTCGATTAGGATCGGACTTGAGATCCGGTTTTGTTCCCGCTGCCGAACAGCACGGCAATGCCCAAGGTTGTCGCCAGCACCCAGAGGACCAGTGAGAACCATCGTCCTTCGCGGGTGATGCTGAAGGATGCCGCGGTCCAGAGCGAAAAAACAGACCCAAGCAGAAATTGCAGGAACAACAGGCCAAACAGAAGCCGTTCGCGCCAGCAGCGAACTTCCGAAATGGCCACAGCGGCAAACGCCATCCACACAAGCCAGGTCAGAGTGTCCCACCAGTTATGCGGCCAGTCGAATTCATGCCCTTGAATATCTTGGAAGGAGCGGTAACTGAAATATGCGCAGGCGACAGTAAAGAGCAGCGCCCAGCCAGTCCGACAGATCAAGTGGCCTGATTTTCTGTGCCGGGTTACCGGCCGTTCCAGTTCGGCGGACATTTCTCCAGGAATGCTCGTATGCCCTCCTGTGCGTCGTGGGTTCGCATCAACTCATCCAGGTAAATTTTCTCACTGCGTTGAAGCATCTCATCGAAACCGAGAGTGGCCCCCGCATAAATTGCCTTCTTGGCCAGCCCGAGGGCGGAAGGACTCAACTCCGAAAGCAGGCTCAGTTTTTGCTCGACGGCGTAACTGAGTTGATCGTCAGGCACGGCGACGGTAGCTAGTCCGATCGCGGCCGCTTCCAACCCGGTTATCGATCGGCCTGTAAGTATAAGGTCTGCAGCACGCTTTTGCCCGATTAACCCGCTCAGGGCCGCTGATGCGACCGGTGGAAAACATCCTAGTTTGATTTCCGGGAACCCCCAATTTGCCGATTCGGTTGTGATCACGATGTCGGAGACCATGGCGAGTTCTGCCGCTCCACCCAGGCAGTTGCCGCCGACGACGGCGAGGACGACTTTCCTGGTAGAAACGATGGCCCGGATGATCGCGTGAAATTTCTCAAGCATCTCGGCGATCTTATCGGGGGCGTGCGCGGCAACATCAACGCCGGCGGAGAAGGATGTTCCATGGCCGCTAAGGGTGACAATCGAGATCGATGGAAGGGCGTTGACCTCGGAAAAAGCGGAAACGAGCTCATCCATCATTGGGAGGTCAATGACGTTCAGTGGGGAATGCTCGAGCGTTAGGTGCGCGGTCGCATCCGAGAATTGCAGGTTAATCCGCTCGTATTGGGAAGTAGGTTGTTTCAACTCGAACGGGGCGGGTACGCCCAGGTTCTCCATTTTCTAGAGATTGATTGCGGACCTCCGTGGCTCGGTGATCGTCTCAAAGGGGTCCCGCGCGCCTATTTTCGGAACGATCCAACTGGGTTCGCTGGCGATGATGTCGAGGAGCAATTTTTTGTCTTCCGCAGTTGGCATGAACGTCGGGAACAGCTGCTCGTATTCCTTTTCTTCCATCGGTGCGCCCGTCTGCGGATGGTACCGCTGCCCTGCCCATTTGCCGATCATGCGATGGAATTTGATGTCCGCAGCGTAGAGCTTCGGCTCGCCTGGTTTGAGAACACCATTGAATCGCTCGATCAGTCCCGACACCTCCTGGCGATACAAGTTGCGATTGTAGTCGTTAAGATCGTCGAGGTCGGCTTGGGTTTCGTTTTTCGGCTCGTCGTACCGACCCTTGATTCCCCACACATAGGCCCAGTGTGCGGATGAGGAGTGATCTGTGCCAAATAGGTCATAGGAGCTCGAAATCCACTTGTTCAGATACTTCTGAATGAGCCACGCTGGGATTGCGCCAGCCTGCACGATCCTGCGCAGGCCGTCGTTACCGGTACCCATGTGAAAGGCCTCTTCTCGCAGCATGTAGGACATGGACCGGCCGAGCGGGGCGAAGGCTGAGTATTTGAGCATCTGCAGCTGGAACTTGCCATCACGGTCCACAAAGTCGGTATACGTGAAAAAGTCCATCCAGTTGTCCACATCCACATTGAAGGCGCCGAGCAGGCGCTTGTTCTCAAATGCGCGGCGCTCGAGCATCTTCTGGGCTTCGACTTTACCCGAGTAGCCGAAGTGTTCCACCAAGAGCGCACACATCTGCCAACCGTGGCGCATTTCTTCGATCATCACCCGCGTGATGGCGCGGCGGTCCCAGTCAGTGGGTGCGGTTTCGAACAGATGACGCTGCTGCTCAACGCTGGCAAACTCGGTGTCACCCTGGTAGACGATCATGTTGAGCAAGGCGTCGCGCATCTGCTGGGTCGGAACTTGTCGCAGGTTCTCCCATTTCCTTTTGCCTTTGAAATGGCCGAACTGAACCTCGTCGGTCTCGATGGCACCGAAGAGCGTGTCGAACTTGAAGCTGGCGATCTCGTCACGATTGACGCCAATCTCCTTGCGCCATTCGTCGAAGAGTCCGACCCAATCAGAGAAAGTACCGATTTTTGCGACTTTGCCGGGCATGGAACCTCAGCTTCAATGCGTGACTAAACTTTCGTTAGGTCTTCCCTTGCAGTCCAAGCGCTACTTGGCTTTAAATTCCGCTGGGCGCTTTTCCACGTATGCAGCCAGACCTTCTTTGGCATCTTCGCTCTGGAAAAGTAATTGCTGGTTCTCTCGTTCGACGGCGAGGGCTGACTCCATGGGGATCTCCCAGCCGGTCTGCACTGCGCGCTTGATTCGGCCGACGGCTTTCGCGGCCTTGTTGGGCGGACAGAATTGGCGCGCGTATTCCAGGATGTTCTCCATGAAGCCTTCCCGCTCATAGATGTCGTTGATGATGCCGAGTTCGAGCGCCTCCTCAAATGAAAAGGTGTTGCCCGTGACCATGAGCTCGATGGCTTTGCTCTTCCCTACCAAACGCGACAAGCGTTGCGTACCGCCTGTTCCGGGCAAAACTCCAAGATTCACCTCGGGCAGGCCGATCTTCCCGGCGTCGCGGCGGGCGATGCGAAGATCCGCGGACATGGCGATCTCAAGTCCGCCACCCACCGTGTGGCCATTCAATGCGGCGATGACCAATTTCGGCGTGTGCTCGAGACGAAGAAGCATCTCATTGGCGTGCAGGCAAAAGTAATACTTAAAAGTGGGATCGACGCTGGCCAGCATTTTGATATTCGCGCCAGCCGAGAAGAACTTGTCTCCGGCTCCGGTCAGCACGATGACGTACACGCCGTTGTCCATGCGCGCCTTCAGGATCGCCTCGTCGAGCTGACGGTTCATTTCATACGTGTAGGTGTTTGCCGGAGGGTCGTTCATCTCAATGACAGCAACGCCGTTATCAGCGCGGTAATTGATCAATTGTTTGCTGGCCTGCTCGGATGGGGGTTCGATCGTGGTCGCCATGAAGTGCTCCTGTGCGGTGTAGATTGTAGTCCATTTTTCAGGGTTGCTTTCGACCACAGAGTCGGTTCGCATGAGGGCACGTGCTGGTCGGCACACCAAGAATGCGATGTTCCACGAGGAGAAAAAAATAGCCAGGCGGTCCTAGTTGTGGATGTCCGACATTAACTGCTCAACTTCCTTTTTCAGATCCGCCGTAAGCGGAAGCAAGGGCAGACGAGGCGGACCACCATAGTAGCCGTTCAGGTCAAGCGCATACTTCGTACCGGGAATACCAATCTGGCTGGCAACGCGTGTGGCGGCCTTTGCGATGCGTTCCTGCTTGAGCCGGGCGAGTTCAGGGTCGCCTTCTTTCCAGGCGGCATAGATCTCATAGCAGGCGGTTGGCGCGGAAGTGGAAAAAGCCAGCACCCCTCCCACTGCGCCGGCGTCTAGACAAGGGTGAAGTCTCTGTGCCGTTCCGGCAAGGATCTGGAAGCCGACTTCCTTTTGCCGGGTCTTGAGGCCCGCGAGATTCGATATCGCGGTAGACGAGGAGGGCGCAGCGTGAGCACTGGATCTGAGCGGAAGGATACCTGGGCCAGGAGTCCGCGACGCGCTTGGGGTGACGGGCTCGTCGCCCGGCGGGCGAAGAGAAGCTCCGCTATTCTCGTTGGATACAGGCGCCAATGCGCCCACGGGGACGAGCTCGATGCCGTTCCCGGGAGGCTCAGGTTTCGCAGCCTTCAGCATGCGCGGAGTGACCGCGGAGAAGGTCTCGGTGACGGTTGCGGCACGTTTGATATGTTGTGTGGCCACAGCCAGGCGGCGGACTTTCTCTACGTCGCCACTGGATTCCTTAATGCCGATAATGTTGGGATGTGCGGCCAGTTCGACGATCAACTCCTCGGGCATATCGTAGTTTGTAAAGACCGGGACGCTGTAAATGAGTAGGGGTATGGGAGAACGGTCGGCCACGGTGCGATAGAACGTCAGCAGGTTCGGGGGCTGCATTTGAGGACGATAGAAGTGGGGAGTCCTGACGAGGGCAACGTCGTATCCGAGCGCGGCGGCGTACTCGGTCAATCGTAACGTTTCGTAGGCAGACTCAGCACCCGTGCCAGCAATTAGAACTTTGTTCGGCGCACAAGCCTCCCGCGCGACAGCCAGAACGTCACGCCGCTCTTCGTCAGAGAGCATAATCGCCTCTCCCGTCGAGCCGAGTACCGCGAGACCTGAAGCCGGAGTCTTCGAGTAGCGCTCTACGTTGTGTTCAAGTTTTTTGAGGTAGACGCGTCCGTCAGGATAGAACGGCGTCGTAATTGGGGGAAAGATGCCGTGAAGGAACATGGGTCAAGCCGTCATCCGTCAGTTACCAGCGCCGACAGTGCCGAGCGAATCTATTGTAAATGCATCGAACAGAAGGGGCTGTCGCAGGCACTTGCCCGGTACAACTGAATTGCTGTTCCCCTCCTAGCTTTTCGCTACCCTTGTTTATCTCGGTTATGATGTTGCGGGTTACAGAGGAGTCTTGTTTATGGGTCAGCCTGCGCATCGGCGGGTTTCCACCGGATCGCCGTTTGAGCCGAAGGTTGGGATGTCCCGCGGAGTGAAGCGGGGGCGGATTATCGCGGTTTCGGGAACGGCACCACTCGGTCCTGACGGGAAGACCGTCGCCAAGGGCAACGCTGCGGCCCAGGCGCGGAGGTGTTTCGAGATTATTGACGTCGCGATTCGAGGTCTGGGAGGAAAACGCTCAGACATTGTTCGCACAAGAATTCTTCTAACCAGGATGGAAGACTGGGAACAGGTCGCATCGGTTCACGGTGAATTCTTCGGCGGCATTCGTCCGGCAAACACCGTGATGCAGGTCGTGCGATTCATCGACCCCGATTGGTTGGTTGAGATCGAGGCCGATGCTGTGGTCGAGGACTGAGGGCGAGGCTGGATCTTCTCAGAGCCTCCGGAAAGAAGACGGCTTCAGTCGTGTCCCGTAAACCATTCGCGCTGCTAAATCTTCGCGGTCGTCCTCTCCGCGTGGAGCTGCTGTAGCGCTCTCACGTTCACGTCGCCCCGTTGCAGCGCCGCGATGCCTTCGGCGGCAGCGCGGGCGGCTGCCAGAGTCGTGATCGTCGGGATGCGGGCGGTCACGGCGGCGCGGCGGATGGCTTTCTCGTCAAAGAACGGCTCCTGGCCTTGCGGAGTGTTGACGATCAGCTGAATCCGGTCGCCTTTGATCAGATCGACGACATGGGGACGTCCTTCCTTCACCTTATACACGCGGTCGCAAATCATGCCGGCAGCCTCGATCACGTCAGCCGTTCCGGCAGTGGCTACCAACTTGAATCCCATGTCCACGAACTTGCGGGCAACATCGCCGAGGTGCTGCTTGTCATGATCAGTGACACTGAAGAAGACGCACCCTTCGGTGGGTAGCTTCTGTCCGGCGGCGAGTTGGGCCTTGGCGAAGGCTTCCCCGAAGTTATCGGCAACGCCCATGACTTCTCCCGTGGACTTCATCTCGGGTCCGAGCACGGTATCGACGCCGGGGAATTTGTTCCAAGGAAAGACCGGAGATTTTACGTAGTAGTAGTTTCCGGTGTCGAGGTCTTTCTTTTCCTTGATGAAATCGGGGAGGAACTCACGGAGCTTGCGGCCGGTCATTAGACGCGAGGCGATCTTGGCCATCGGGATGCCTGTAGCCTTAGACACATAAGGTACGGTGCGGGAAGCACGCGGGTTGACTTCGAGAACATAAACCGTTCCTCCGGAACCGTCGGCGTGGCCGGGCGCGCCATTTTCGCTGCGCGGGATGGCAAACTGCACGTTCATCAGCCCGACGACTTGGAGCGCGCGAGCCAGTTTGAAGGTGTACTCCCGCATGCGGTGGAGCAGGTGTTCAGGGATGTCGACGGCGGGCAGCACGCACGATGAATCGCCGGAGTGGATTCCGGCTTCCTCGATGTGCTGCATAATCCCGCCGATCACTACGTCTTCCCCGTCCGACAAGGCATCTACGTCTACTTCAATTGCGTCTTCGAGAAAGTGGTCGATCAGCACTGGACGGTCTTGCGAGTACTCGACGGCCTCTTTCATATAGCGAACCACGGTTTCTTCGTCGTAGGCGATGACCATGGCGCGTCCGCCTAGCACATACGAAGGACGCACCAGCACGGGGTAGCCGATCTTGCGGGCACCTTGGACGGCTTCTTCGAGCGACGCCGCCATGGCTCCGGGTGCCTGCGGGATTTCCAGTTCTTCGAGCAGCTTGTTGAAGCGCTTGCGATCTTCTGCGAGATCGATCGATTCCGGGGAGGTACCGATAATCTTCGCGCCAGACCGCTTTAGCGGTAGCGCGAGATTCAAAGGGGTCTGTCCACCGAACTGAACGATGATGCCCACTTCTGCCCCTTGCGCGCTCTCATGCTCGTAGATGGCCCACACGTCTTCAAACGTTAGCGGTTCGAAGTAGAGCCGATCGCTGGTGTCGTAATCGGTCGAGACCGTCTCCGGATTGCAGTTGACCATAATGGTCTCGTAGCCGTCCTCGCGCAAGGCGAAGCTGGCGTGGCAGCAGCAGTAGTCGAACTCAATTCCCTGCCCGATGCGATTCGGCCCGCTTCCAAGAATCATGACCTTCTTTTTGTCGGTTGGGGGTGCCTCATCCTCATCTTCGTAAGTCGAGTAGAGATACGGTGTGTAGCTCTCGAATTCGGCGGCGCATGTGTCGACGCGCTTGTAGACCGGTTGCACCTTGTGCTTCTTGCGCAGATGGCGAATCTTTTCCTGATCACCCTTGCCGCTCAGGCGCCAGGTTCCGGCCAGACGACCGTCGGAAAAGCCGGTGCGCTTGGCATCGCGCAGCACCTCGGTTGGAACCGACTCTAACGGATGCTTCTCGATTTCGAGCTGCATGTCGTTGATTTCTTTGAGCTGGTAGAGGAACCACGGATCTACGCCGGTCATCTTCGCCAGCTGCTTGACGGTGTGCCCCTGGCGGATGGCATACCGGATGTAGCTTAAGCGCTCGGGATGCGGCGTGACCAAACGCTGGGTGAGAATTTTCGGTTCGATCTTTTCCGATCCGACGCGCTTGCCGGTATCGAGCGCGCGCACCCCCTTCATCAGCGCTTCTTTTAAGGTGCGGCCGATGGCCATCACTTCCCCGACCGATTTCATCTGCGGGCCGAGGTTCTCGTCAGCCCCGGGAAACTTCTCGAACTGCCACTTGGGAATTTTGACGACTACGTAGTCAAGAGTCGGTTCGAAACAGGCCGGAGTCTTGCGCGTGATGTCGTTCGGAATCTCGTCGAGGGTGTAGCCAACGGCGAGCTTGGCGGCAATTTTCGCAATTGGGAATCCCGTCGCCTTGGATGCCAAGGCTGATGATCGCGACACGCGCGGGTTCATTTCGATCACGACCATCCGCCCGGTCGTTGGGTGCACGCCGAATTGAATGTTCGACCCGCCGGTTTCCACGCCGATCTCGCGAATCACCGCAATCGCCGCATCGCGCATGGCCTGATATTCGCGGTCCGTGAGCGTCTGCGCCGGAGCGACCGTGATCGAGTCGCCGGTATGCACGCCCATTGGATCGAAGTTCTCAATCGAGCAGATGATGATGACATTGTCCTTGAGGTCACGCATGACTTCGAGCTCGTACTCTTTCCAGCCGAGCACGGACTCTTCGATCAGCGCCTCATGAACCGGAGAGAAATCGAGGCCGCGGGCGAGCACTTCGAGCAGTTCTTCGCGGTTGTAGGCCATGCCCCCGCCCGATCCGCCGAGGGTGAAGCTTGGGCGCACAATGACGGGGAATCCGATTTTGCCCGCAAATTCGAGGCCATCTTTCAAATTATTGACCAGCGCAGATTTCGGAACGTCGAGACCGATCTTCTGCATAGCGTCTTTGAAGTAAAGCCGGTCTTCGGCCTTCTTGATGGCTTCAACGTTGGCACCGATCAGCTTGACGTTGTACTTCTCAAGCACCGCGTGGTCGGCAAGTTCGATGGCGAGGTTGAGGGCGGTCTGGCCGCCGACCGTGGGCAGGATGGCAAATCCGGCACCCGGCGAGAGCTCGCGTTCGACACGAATGATTTCTTCGAGATACTCGCGAGTGAGCGGTTCGATATAGGTGCGATCGGCTACCTCGGGATCAGTCATGATGGTGGCCGGGTTCGAGTTGGCCAGCACGACTTCGTAGCCTTCGGACTTGAGCGCCTTGCAGGCTTGCGTGCCGGAGTAGTCGAACTCGGCGGATTGTCCGATGATGATCGGTCCCGAGCCGAGAATGAGGATCTTGGAGATGTCAGTTCGTTTGGGCATGTGTTGATTCTGGTTGTTGATCCAACGAATTCCCGTCGTTCTTTTTGTGAACAATCATTCCGCAATCAGACATGGCAAGTGTCAATAGCGGAATGTGTAGTTCTTTCGCTTTTCTACGCAATACGATAAGTAAGCTGCCTTCAAGGCTCGATTTGGTCGGCCCGTCTAGGCATGTTGGTCTCATTTCCAAATCCAGACCGCCTGGAACCGCTGCCTTCACCCCTTCCACTCCTCCATCATCTTCACGAAATCTTTGAACAAATAGTGTGAGTCGTGAGGGCCAGGGGCGGCTTCCGGGTGATATTGCACGCTGAACAGCGGCAGGTTGCGGTGACGCAAGCCCTCAAGCGTCGAATCGTTCAGGTCTATGTGCGTCAGTTCGACTTCGGACTGCGGGAGCGAGTCCGGATCGACGGCGAAGTTGTGGTTGTGCGCGGTGATCTCAACCTTGCCGGTCGTAAGCTGCTTCACCGGGTGATTGCCGCCATGGTGCCCGAACTTGAGCTTGTAGGTCTTGCCGCCGAGGGCGATGCCGGTGAGCTGGTGGCCAAGACAGATGCCAAAGATCGGCTGGCGTCCCATGAGGCGGCGGATATTGTCCACCGCGTAGGTGCAAGGCTCGGGATCGCCCGGACCGTTCGAGAGAAAGACGCCGTTGGGCTTGAGGGCGAGAACATCTTCGGCAGGAGTTTGCGCCGGGACCACGGTGACCTTGCATCCTTCGCTGCGTAACTTGCGCAGAATGTTCTGCTTGATCCCAAAGTCATAAGCCACCACATGAAAGCGTTCCGGCTGGTCCTTGACGCCGACCACTTCGACCGGCTCGTGCGAGCGCTCCCCCACCTCCCAAACGTAAGGACGGTTAGTGGTGACCACTTTTGCAAGATCGGTGCCATCCATCTTCGGAATGGAGCGGGCCTTTGCCACCAGTTTGTCGACGCCCGTCTCGATGGTTGAAATCACACCGCGCATGACGCCGTTGTCGCGCAAGTGGCGGACGAGCGACCGAGTGTCGATGTCGGCAAGAACCGGAATTTTGAACTGTTCGAGATACTCTTCGGCGACTTGCTGCGAGCGCCAGTTGGAGCTGACCTTGGAAAACTCGCGCACGATCAGGCCTTCAATGTATGGACGCGTGGCTTCGTTGTCTTCCGCGTTGGTGCCGTAGTTTCCGATTTGAGGATTGGTTAAAACGACGATCTGTCCGGCGTAGGAAGGGTCGGTGAAAATCTCCTGGTAACCGGTAATGGAAGTATTAAAAACGACCTCGCCGTAGCATTCGCCTTTGGCACCGTAGCCTTTGCCTCGGAAGACGCGACCGTCCTCCAGCGCAAGGATAGCCTGCATTGGAACTCCGGGGAGTGGATTTTATAGATTTTAGCAGAGATACGCAGCGGATGGGCGGGTGTGGAAAACAGGGGGGAAATACAAATCCGTCTGCAGTCGGGATTCTTGGAAACACTATCTCTTCTCCATGGCGGACCTATGCGAGCGGTGCCGGGAAACCAGAACTCATCACCGCTTCGCATCACGATTGTGTGACTCGCTTCACCACCTGCGGGTGGTCGTGAAGGACCTTCAGAACCAATTCGCCGAATAGCGTGTTTGCCCAGGCGAACCAAGCGCGGGTGAAGTTGCTGGGATCGTCTTTATGGAAAGACTCGTGCATAAAACCGGTGCCGGCGTGAGTGAGCATGAGCGTCCTTAGGCAAGATGCGATTTCAATTTCATCGGCCGTAGTCAACCCGCGCATGACGATCGATAGCGGCCAGATCATGTTGAGGCCCACGTGCGGGCCACCAATCCCTTCGGCAGTTTTGCCTTTAAAGCAATAAGGATTGTCACGGCTCAGAACAAAGCGGCGCGTGCTCTGGTAGGTGGGATCGCTCGCGTCGACGCAGCCCAGGTATGGGAGGGAAAGCAAGCTGGGCACATTGGCGTCGTCCATGAAGAGTTGGTTGCCGAAGCCATCCACTTCGTAGGCGTAGATTCTGCCGTGGGCGCCATGGATGGCCGTGGCGGAGGATTTTAACGCCTGGCGTACTTCCTCGGCGAGTGCCAAAGCTTCGCCTCCAAGATCTGGGTGGCTGGTGGCCTTCGCCAATTCCGCCAGTCCTTGCAGAACCCTCACCGCGAACATGTTGGATGGAACGAGAAAGGGATATATGCAGGCGTCGTCAGACGGACGAAATCCGGAAGCGATCAGCCCACAGGGCTTCACCGGATTGCCATAGCCTCCCAGGTTCAGCGTGTCATTCGGCGTGGTTGTGTTTCGACGGAAGGAATACGGTTCGGGGCCCTCTCGGCGCTGCTGCTCACGGAACGTCTGAATGACCCTGCGCATGGCGTCGGTCCAACCAGAGTCGAATGGCGCCGTGTCGCCCGTGGTCCGCCAATATCCGTGCGCCAAGCGAATCGGATAGCAAAGCGAGTCGATCTCCCACTTGCGTTCGTGGAGCTGGGGCTTCATGGCGGTGAGGTCGTGGTCCCATTCGCTGCCTTCGCTGTCGAAGTTGAACGCGTTGGCATACGGATCGATGAGAATGCATCGCGTCTGGCGGTTGATCAGTCCCGCGATCAGTTGCTGTAGGGCCTTGTCGCTGCGCATGAGGGGCAGGTAAGGCCAGACCTGCGCGGTCGAATCCCGCAGCCACATGGCCGGGATGTCGCCCGTGATCACGAATGTATCCAGCTTGCCCTCAAGTTCTCCGAAGCGGACGGTTGTGTCGAGGGTGTTCGGAAAACAGTTCTCGAACATCCACGAAAGTTCCGTGTCAGCACCGAGCGCGCGTTTTACTTCGACGATCTTGGTCTCCACGGCTTCACTGCGGAACTTGCGTTCCGCTGGGGCAGGGCGCTTCGCGGACCGCTCCTCGGCCACGGTGAGGTTCGCGAACCGTAGGAGAGCGGTTCCCGCAACTGTTTTTCCCGTCAGCTGAATTGCATTGCGTCTGTTCATTGTCGATTCTTTTCATTGCCGGAGAATGCGGTCCTTCCAGGCTTGTCCAGTTGCCATGGACCGAGGATTTTAGCAGGGCGCGGGAGCGGGCATGCGCAGAAGGAGTCGTCTTAGGTGAAAACAACCTTGGGATGGACGAGAGTTCCCGCGATACGGGTGGCGATACAAATGAGCTCGCGCTGCCCACGAAAGACCTTCAGTTCTGGAGCCCGGGAGAGATCGGGCAGGTTGACAGCTTGACCGTTGCGGATGCGTGCGGCGATCTCATCGGACGCGGTGACCGATGGCATGTTCGGGAGAAGCTTGCGGGGATGCACAAGCACGGTCTCTAATTCTCCGCCCCGAACAGCTCGCTCAAGCTGATCCAGTGTATGGCCCTCGTTCAGGCTGAATTCCGCAACCGATGTGCGGCAGAGTGCCTGCAGGTGGGCTCCGCAACCGGCAAGTTGCCCGAGTTCGTGAGCGATCGAGCGAACATAGGTGCCGGACCCGACACGAGTGCGGAAAGCGGCGCATTCATTCTCGAGATCAAGAATTTCGAATTCCTTGATTTCCACCTGGACCGCTTGCAGGGGAACTTCCTTCTTCTTGCGGGCTAACTTGTAGGCGGGGACGCCTTGGATTTTCTTTGCTGAAAATGGGGGTGGCATCTGCTCGATCCTTCCGCAGAACCGCGATGAGATTTTGCGCAGCTGCTCGAAGGAAAGATGGAGAGCTTGCGGTTCGCCAAGGGGTTCTCCTTCGGCGTCATAGGTGTCGGTTGCGACGCCGAAGCGGATTACACCCTCGTAGCTCTTTTCCGACTTCAGATAGAACTGTGCCAGGCGGGTCATGTTTCCAAGCACGACGGGAAGAACGCCGGTGGCCATCGGATCCAAAGTCCCAAGATGCCCAACCGAGCGCTGCCCCACGATGCCGCGGACGCGATGGACCACGTCGTGAGAGGTCAGGCCAGAGGGCTTATTGATGATCAGGACGCCGTTTGTGGGTTGGGTCATCACATCGTTACTTCGTCCGGTCATTGTAGAATCTCACATACGACGCGGGGGTTGGGTTGAAGCACCATTGACTCAATCTCTCAATGACGGAATCACATGTTTTTCCCGATCCGTGATGACCAGCCGAGTTTCAGCAAACCGTTCGTCAACTATTTCATCATTGCATTGAACATCCTTGTGTTCGTGCTGGTTGAACTTCCTGCGCAGTCGCAGGGCGCCCGCGTGTTTAATGGATTGATCTTCCAATTTGGGCTAGTGCCGCATGACTTCACGCTGGCCCTGACAGGCGCAGCGAATTATCCCCTGGGAGCGAATCTGCTCACCGTCCTGACTTCAATGTTTATGCACGGGGGCCTGGGCCACATCGTGGGCAACATGTGGATTCTTTGGATTTTTGGCGATAACGTCGAAGATCGCTTGGGGCATTTTGGCTATCTGATTTTTTATCTCGTCTGTGGGACTGCGGCGGCGCTCATGGACATAGCGCTCAGTCCAAGCTCACCGGTGCCGATGATAGGCGCGAGCGGGGCTATCGCCGGCGTGATGGGGGCATATTTTCTTCTTTATCCCCGGGCGAAAGTATTGACTTGGGTGTTCTTCATTTTCTTCTGGTGGCTGCCAGCCTGGATATGGCTCGGGGTGTGGTTTGCAGGTCAATTCTTCGACACCGTGCTGGTTGCGAGCGGCGCGGTGCACCAGAAAGGCGGGGTTGCCTTCGCGGCCCATGTTGGCGGCTTTTTGGCAGGGCTGCTGCTGATTAAGGTCTTCCCGGCGAGAACCAAGACGTATCGGTACGGGAGTTGGTAAGGGCACATTTGGGACCTGATATTCACAAGCCTGGTGCGGGTTTGCGCCTTCCTGGATGGCGCATGAGCCATTAGAATCTATATAGGTTCATGTCCCAATTCGTTCACTTACATCTCCATACGGACTACTCCATGCTCGACGGCGCTTGCGACGTCGAGAAGCTCTGTCACCGCGCCAAGGAGCTGAACATGCCGGCGGTTGCCATGACCGACCACGGCAATATTTTTGGCGCTGTTCACTTCGTGAATGCTGCGAAATCGGCCGGGATCAAGCCGATCATCGGGTGCGAGCTGTATGTTTGTAAGAAGGACGATCACCGAATTGCGCGCACTCCGCCCGAAGGCGATACCTACAACCACCTGCTGGTGCTGGCGGAAAACGAAGAGGGTTATCGCAATCTCGTAAAGATCACCTCAGAAGCCTCGCTTCACGGCTTTTACTACAAGCCGCGGGTGAGCAAAGCCTTTCTCGCCGAGCATGCGAAGGGACTCATCGCCCTTTCCGGATGTCTGAAGGGAGAAGTGGCCGAGTTCCTAATGGAAGACAAGTACGAGGCCTCCCGCCAGGCCGCGGCGGCCTATGCCGATATCTTCGGCAAGCAGAATTTCTTCCTGGAAATTCAGGACCAGGGTCTGGAGATGGAGCACCGCATCCATCCGGGACTGTTCCGACTCGAGAAAGACCTGGGGGTGCCGCTCGTCGCTACCAATGACAGCCATTACCTGTGCGAGGAAGATGCCCACGCTCAGGACGTGATGGTTTGCATTCAGACCGGCAAGAGCATTCAAGATCCAAATCGGATGAAGTTTCAAGGCACCGGGTTCTACGTGAAGAGTCACGAAGAGATGTACCAGGTGTTCAAGGATGCTCCCGACGTGCTCTCGCGCACGCTGGCCATTGCCGAACGCTGCCATGTGAAGCTCGAAAAGGTCAGCAACCCCTTCCCGCGATTTGACGTGCCCGAGGGCTACACGCTCGACAGCTACTTCGAGCATGTCACGCGGCAGGGATTCGCGCGGCGAATGGAGACGCTGCGGGAGCTGTCCTCTTCAGGAAAACTGAAGCACGGTCTCTCCGATTACGAGCAGCGATTGTCGCGCGAGCTGGCCATCATTCAACAGATGACGTTTTCTGGATACTTCCTGATCGTGTGGGACTTCATCCGTTACGCGAAGGAGCACAGCATCCCCGTGGGGCCAGGCCGAGGATCGGCTGCAGGGTCTCTGGTTTCCTACGCTCTTGAGATCACAGACATTGATCCTTTGCAGCATGAGTTGCTCTTTGAACGATTCCTCAATCCGGAACGCATCTCGATGCCGGATATTGACATCGATTTCTGCATGAATGGCCGCGGCGAGGTGATTGATTACGTCACGCGTAAGTACGGCCGCGAAAATGTGGCACAGATCATCACATTCGGGACCATGGCTGCCAAGGCGGCAATCAAAGACGTGGGCCGAGCCATGGATGTTCCTTATAACGACGTGGACCGCATCGCGAAAATGGTGCCGACCATGTTGAACATCAAGCTGGAAACGGCGATTAAGGAATCTCCTGCACTGCAGCAAGCCTATGAAAATGATACGCAGGTCAAGCAGCTGATCGACACTGCGATGAAGCTGGAAGGCCTGGTGCGGAATGCCGGAGTGCACGCGGCCGGCGTCGTGATTTCGCCGCGCCCGCTCAACGAGCTGGTTCCGCTCTACCGGACGAAAAACGACGAAATTGTCACCGCCTTCGATATGGTCGCCATCGAGAAGATGGGCCTGTTGAAAATGGATTTCCTCGGGCTGACCACGCTGACGATTCTCGATGACACACTGAAGCTGATCAAGCAGGCGCGCGGTGAAGCGCTGAAGCTGGAAACCTTGCCCCTGCACGATGAGGCAACGTATGAGAAGGTCTTTCACAGCGGCCTTACCTCTGGCGTCTTCCAGTTTGAATCACACGGCATGCGCGACGTGCTGCGACGCTATAAGCCCAACTCAATCGAAGACCTCACCGCGCTCAACGCACTCTACCGCCCCGGCCCGATTCAAGGGGGCATGATCGACGATTTCATCGATCGCAAGCACGGGCGCAAGAAGATTGAGTACGAGCTTCCCGAACTGCAGGTGGTTTTACAAGAAACGCTCGGCGTGATCGTGTACCAAGAACAGGTCATGCAAATCGCCAATCGACTCGCCGGATACTCACTCGGTGAAGCCGATCTCCTTCGCCGGGCCATGGGCAAAAAGAAGGCCGAGGAAATGGCGCAGCAGCGCGAGCGCTTTACCCAGGGTGCGGTCCAACGCGGGTATCCGCAGAAGAAGATCGAACGCATCTTCGACTTGATGGCGCAGTTTGCGGGATACGGGTTCAACAAATCGCACTCGGCAGCCTATGCTCTGCTGGCTTACCACACCGCGTACTTGAAGACGCATTATCCGGTGGAGTTTATGGCCGCGCTGCTGACGTCGGTCACCGGCAGCACGGATGACGTGGTCAAGTACATCAACGAGTGCCGCGAAATGGGGATTGCGGTCGAGCCGCCCGACATCAATGTCAGCGATGCCAATTTCACCCCGCGGGGACAGGCAATCCGGTTTGGGCTGGCTGCGGTCAAGAATGTTGGACACAATGCGATTGACTCGATTGTGGCTGCCAGACAGGTGTTGGCAGGCGCACGCCCCACGCGGCCCGGAACGACTCCAGGAGGAACATTCGAGTCGATCTACGAATTCTGCGAGAAGGTTGACCTGCGGCTGTTAAATAAGCGCGTGCTTGAGTCGCTGATCAAAAGCGGTGCCATGGATTCACTGGGTCGCCGCGCGCAGCTCATGGCCGTGCTCGACAAGGCGATCGAGCATGCGCAGAAGGAACAGCGCGATAAAGAATCCGGTCAGCACGGATTATTCGGAGTCTTTCAGCAGGAACAGGCGCAAGTCCCTGAAGTCAAACTGCCGGACACCCCTGATTGGGATGAGCACACCCGCCTGGCGAACGAAAAAGAAATTTTGGGCTTTTTCATCACCGGACATCCGCTCGAGAAGTATCGCGAGAAACTTGAGGATCTGCGCGCGCTCTCAGTGGGAGAGCTTTGCGCGATGAAACAGTCGACGGGCAAGGACGAAAGCCTGACGACGGCCGGTATGATCGTGAATCTGCGGGTGCTCAAGTCAAAGAAAGGCGACTTTTACGCCCAAGCCACTCTGGAAGATATGTCCGGTTCGATGGATATGCTGGTGTTCCCTGAGGCTTACAAAAAGCTTCAAGACAAGCTAAAATCTCTCGCCGAAATTCCCGTGCTGGTTCGCGGCGGCGTTCGAATCGAAGAAGGCGCAAACCCCAAGCTCACCGTGAATGATATTCATTCACTCGAAGACGTGAAGGTCCCACTACCCAAGTCGCTGCGCATTCGGGTTCCGCTCGAAAATGCTTCTGCCGGAACCATTGACGAACTGCATCTCCTTTTTTCTCAACGCAGAGGAGAGGCCAAGGTATTGTTTGACGTGGAACGCACGGGAGATTTCATGGTGGTTATGGAGGCGGAAGGCTATAATGTCCTCCCAGACCGCGCCTTCATTAGCAGGGTCGAGGAGCTGTGTGGCCGCGGAGCAGTGCGAGTCATCAATTGATCAGGTCATCTGGCAATCGGGTGATCGGTTGATCTGGTCAGGGCAACGGATCCAGCCGAGCTAGCCCAGATCGGCAGATCATCACATTCCAAGAGGATAACGATCGCTACGGCGAAAATACACCCCATGAAGTCAGCGGACATTGGCGCAGTTCTGACCGGCGCCCAGCTCTTGCTATCGATGGTGGAAACCCGCCGTGCAGTCCACAATGGCGATCAACGCGACTCCACGGCCGGCGACGAATTGGCCAAAATCGAGCAGCAACTTGGACATCTGGAGTCTTTTGAGGGCCAGAGTGACGACATCCGTAGGGAGATTGACGACCTGCGCCAGCGGGTCCATGCCTTAAGAACTGAGATGGCTCACCGCGAAGCCTGGGTGAAGACCGAACTAGCCCGGCATCCCCAGCGTCCCTACCTGCTCGACTACGCGGAAAGGATTTTCACCGACTTCAGCGAAATACACGGCGACCGGCGGTTCTCGGACGATCCCGCCATGGTCTGCGGTATGGCGCGATTCCATGGAGAAGAAGTGCTCATCGTAGGCACCCAAAAGGGGCGGGACACAAAGCAGAAGGTGTATCGCAACTTCGGCATGCCCAATCCCGATGGGTATCGCAAGGCTCTGCGCGCCATGAAGATTGCCGAAAAATTCGGCCGTCCGATTCTCACCTTTGTGGATACTCCGGGGGCTTATCCCGGGCTTGGAGCCGAGGAACGGGGGCAAGCCGAGGCCATTGCTCTCAACCTGCGCGAGATGGCGAGAATGCGTGTGCCGATGATTACCGTCATCACTGGCGAGGGCGGAAGCGGCGGAGCGCTGGCCATTGCAGTTTCGAATCGCGTCTTGATGATGGAGAACTCGGTTTATTCCGTCATCTCGCCGGAAGGATGCGCATCGATTATGTGGCGCGACGCCGGCAAGCGAGAGTTGGCTGCGGAGGCGATGCGGATTACCGCTCCCGACCTCAAAGAACTCGGCTGCGTGGATGACATCGTTCCCGAACCTGAGGGCGGCGCACATTCGGACCACGAGGCAGCCGTGAAACTGGTCGATGAAGCACTGCAAAAGAATCTTGCCGAGTTGAAGGGAATGTCTGCCGAAGACCTGATCGTCACCCGTTACGATAAGTTCCGCAAGATGGCGCAGTTCTTCACGCAAGGGTAGTTCCTTTTAGGTTATCCCCGCCCCGCTCTGCCCGTTACCATCATCAAAACCACTGCCGTATAATTGACTGTAAGTTGCCTCACGAATCCAGCGTAGTGTGGGCATGGTTTCGCCTTTGCAAGATCGTCATGGCAGGAAGGACCTCCTAATCTAAATGGCTACAACCGACGTTGGGCTGCGCGAGTCCGCCGGGCGGGCCTCGATAGCGCCTGTTGTCAACAACATGAGCATTCAGGTCGCGACGGTAAATGGCAGCGGCTCGCAGAGTTCCAACACAGTTTTGCTGCGCAGCATTTTTCAGATGGGGATCCCCGTCTCGGGCAAGAACCTATTTCCATCGAACATAGCCGGGCTTCCGACCTGGTATACCATTCGCGCCAACAAGGACGGCTATGTCGGGCGTAAGAAGGAAATCGACTTCCTGGTCGCCATGAACCCGGAAACCGCGGCAGGCGACGTACGATCGCTCGCGGCGGGAGCCGCAGTGCTCTACGACGAACCCTTGCGGCTCGATTCTGTACGCCAGGACCTGATCTTCTACTCCGTGCCTTTTGACAAACTGGTGGCCACCGTCTGCCCGGAAGCCAAGCTGCGCAAACTCGTCAAGAACATGATCTACGTCGGTGTTCTTGCCAAGCTGCTGGAAATTGACGTGGCTGAGGTTGAGAAGGCGCTCCGCAAACAGTTTGCCAAGAAGGTGAAGGCTGCAAATCTCAACTTTGCAGCGGCCCAGGCTGGCTACGATTACGCCGCCGCGAATTTGAGCAAGCGCGATCCTTACCGCCTCGAGCGCATGGACAAAACGCAAGGCAAGGTCATCATCGATGGAAACTCCGCCGCAGCCCTCGGCTGCGTCTTCGCTGGGGTCACCATGATGAGTTGGTACCCGATTACGCCCTCCTCGTCTCTGGCCGAGGGGGTGATTGAGTATTTGAAGCGCTTCCGCATCACGCCGGAGGGCAAGGCGACGTTTGCGGTTGTGCAGGCTGAGGATGAACTGGCGGCCATCGGCATGGTGATGGGAGCCGGCTGGGCAGGGGCAAGAGCCATGACCACGACCTCAGGTCCTGGCATCTCGCTCATGGGCGAGTTTGCAGGGCTTGCGTACTATGCCGAGATTCCCGGAGTCGTCTGGGATGTGCAGCGCGTGGGGCCCTCGACGGGGTTGCCGACACGCACGTCGCAAGGCGATCTGCTGTCAACCGCCTTCCTCTCGCATGGTGATACCAAGCACCTCATGCTCTTGCCGGCTTCGCCGCTTGAATGTTTCGAGATGGCGATGGAGGCTTTTAACATTGCCGAGAAGTTCCAGACGCTGGTGTTCGTGATGTCGGATCTGGACCTCGGAATGAACAATTGGATGTCGGATCCATTCCCTTATCCGGAAAAGCCAATCGAGCGCGGGAAGGTGCTCACGAAAGAAGATCTCGACCGGCTTGGCAGTTTCGGGCGTTATCAGGATGTGGATGGAGATGGCATCCCCTACCGCACTTTGCCGGGGACCGAGCACCCCAAGGCCGCGTACTTTACCCGGGGCAGCGGCCACAATGCGATGGCCCAATATAGTGAACGGCCTGAAGACTATGAGAACAACATGCTGCGGCTCAACCGCAAGTTCGATCATGCTCGGGCTGTGCTGCCCGCACCGGTGATGCAAGGTCACGGGAAGTCAGAGATTGGGATCATCGCCTTCGGCACATCCCACTGGGCGCTGCTTGAGGCGCTCGACCAATTGCGCGACGAACACAAGCTGACTCCCGATTACCTACGCATTCGAGCCTATCCGTTCGCGCTTGAGATTGCGGACTTTGTCCGCTCCCATCGGCGGGTCTATGTAGTCGAGCAGAATCGTGATGCCCAGATGTTCAGCCTGTTGAAGCTAGATCTTGAAAGCGAATTGGTCCCGCGGCTGCGCAGTGTTGCCCGCCTTGACGGCCTGCCAATCGACGCTCGCTCCGTGACCGAGGAAATTGCAGCTAAGGAGGCCGAGTAATGGCAACCACATCAACACCTCCTCCCAAAACCAATCGCCTAGGTCTTTCGGTGATCGACTATCGCGGCGGCAAGACCACCCTGTGCGCAGGTTGCGGACACAATGCGATCTCCGAGCGAATCATTGATGCCCTGTACGAGATGGGCGTGCAACCGGAGCGAGTGGCAAAGCTGAGCGGCATTGGCTGTTCTTCGAAGAGCCCGGCTTATTTCCTGAACCGTGCACACGCGTTCAATGCGGTGCATGGGCGTATGCCTTCGGTAGCAACCGGTGCGGTGCTGGCGAATCAGAGCCTGATGGCGCTTGGCGTCAGCGGCGACGGCGATTCAGCCTCCATTGGCGTGGGCCAATTCGTCCATCTGATGCGGCGCAATCTGCCGATCATCTACATCATCGAAGACAACGGCGTGTACGGGCTGACCAAGGGCCAGTTCTCCGCCACCGCGGACGTGGGCTCAAAGCTGAAGACGGGCGTGATTAACGAATTGCCGCCGATCGATACTTGCGAGCTAGCCGTCTCTCTGGGCGCCACATTCGTCGGACGCTCCTTTTCCGGCGACAAGCGTCAACTCAGTGCCATGCTGAAGGCCGCAATCGCGCATCGCGGAACCGTGATGCTCGATGTGGTCTCACCATGCGTGACCTTCAACGACCACGAGGGTTCGACCAAGTCTTACAAATTCATGCAGGACCATGACGAGCCGCTGCAGGAGATCAGCTTTATTCCTGGATTCGAGGACATCGAGGTAGAGTACGATCCGGGTACAACGCTCGAAGTGGAGATGCATGACGGTTCGCGTCTGCGGTTACGGAAGCTCGAAGAGGACTACGATCCAACGGACAAGGTAAGGGCGGTCACTCGCATGAATGAAGCCAAGCGCGACGGCGAGATCCTCACCGGCGTGCTCTATGTGAATACCCAGGCCCCGACCTTCGTGGAGATGTTGAACCTCACTGAGGATCCGCTGGCAACTCTGCCGCAGTCGGTGCTACGCCCGGGCCGCGAGGTCTTGGAACAAGTGATGGAGGAGCTGCGGTAGGGTTCGAACCCGTTCGCCTTCCGCTTTGCTCCGCGATCGGAAGATATCTACTTCCCTTCCGTCCTAAATCCTGCCAACTGCATGCCTCGTTGGGCTTCGGGATTCTGCATGAAAACCTGCCAGATGTAGCCGGTGCGGGCGTTTTCGGCCATGAGCAAAATGATCCCCGTATCGATGCCCACGATGTCAGAGTCGAACCAATTCTTCAAGGGATTGAAGGCGTCCACGAAGCCATAGGGGCTTACTGCCCTGGGATAGCGGTCGTGAATGGTGCGCATCACGCGCATGCATTCCTGCGGAAGAAATGGCAAAGAACCGCCTGCCGCGGCAGGCACGACGGTACCGTCGATGGGGCCGACCGCGGGCGGCCCTCCCCAGACTACGTACCCTTTTTGGGAGTCGGAAGCCGTGATTCCCCACAAATCCTCGCTATAGCTCGGAAACTGTTTGCCGAGCTCCAGGCAAAACTGCCGATGCACCTGGGTCGCGGTTTTTGAATTCTCGAAGTAGTCGGCGTACTTATCGCGCTTGCCGCGGAAGTCGAACCAGGCTTGAGAGTATTGGTGCACGAACAACGGCGCAAAAGACCCGATGTAGCGCATGCCATCGTACTCGAAGATCGTGCGCTTCCAAGCATCCCAGGCTTCCGGGCGCAACGGGTAGGTGGGCGATCCAAGCCCGAGCAGGTACATCATCATCATTTCGTTGTAGTAGTCCCAGCGGTAAGGGAGAAAGCCCATCTCTGGGAGCCACCCGTGAGGCAGGAGTGAGGTATCTTCCGAAAGCCATGTCCACTCCACCCGGTTGGTGATTTCATGCGCGAGCAAGGTGATGTCGGTGTCGCGAAAGTGCGTGCGGCAGGTGAGAATGCCGCATAAGAGAATGGCGGTATCGATTGAGGATACTTCCGAATCCCAGACCCGCTCGCCGGTGTTGATGTCAGCCCAGTGATAGAAGAAGCCACGATGATTGGGCAGCTTGGATGCCAGGAATTGAAGAGTTGTTATGACCCGCTGCCTCGCCTCGGAACGGGTAATGAATCCACGGCGGTCAGCAATGCAGAGCGCGGTCAGGCCAAACCCGGTGGCGGCGATGCTGGCGACTGTCGAATTGTCGGTGGCGGCTTTACGGGAGTTACACCTGTCCTTTACCAATCCGGTTTGCGGATTGGCCTGCTCCCAGAAGAAGCAAGAACTAGCGCGCTCGATGTCCTCGAGAAGTTGATCGTCTTCCGCTGAAAAGGGCGACGCTGGTTTGGGAGAAGAGGCCGCGACTGCGCAGAGGGGTTGCGCAAAAGGTGAGGCGACAGTGGCCCCAAGAAGGCCTTTGAGCAGAGTGCGTCGGTTGAGGCGCAGGCGCGCATTGGTCACCCGAAGATGTTAACCAAAGTCCGGGTAGATGCACACCCCCCCGGCTACTGTTTTTGCTTCTGATTGTGCATTTGTCGGCCGATCTCCATGATGCGCTCAAATGTTGGCTCGAGTTGCGCAGGGTCGCGCAGGCACGCGGTGAAGGTCTCGCGCATGTCGAATGGCAAAAGATTTCCCCCAAAGAAACGCCAATCTTTTCGCTCTGGTGGTCCCCCCGGCTGGCCCGCTGGCGGAATCGGGTCGGGCAAATGGAAGGCATACATGCTCCCGCCAGCCAGCGCCTGAGGCGAATAGTTGATCAGCCACGAACAATTGCGCGCGTCGGCCAGATTGTTGCCCGAAACAATTGCCCAAAGGCCGGCATCGGTGGCCACCGGGTTCTGACAATCCCAGGGCCGAGCGTGGGGAGCGTAGAACTCGGGTTCGGAAAAGCCGTAGCGGTCCAGTAAAACAACCGAAGGCGAATGTTTCAGGGCAAACTGCTCGACCTCTGGAAATGCATGGTCCCAATCGAGGTTCGAGTCATTTACCAGGAGATACCCGGGTTTGCCCATGCCGAGCGAGTTGATGTAGGGAAAGTAGTTCGGATAGGACCGGACCGCCGACGCCAGGCTGAACAACACCAGCATGAAGGCCAACGCAGCGGCCGCGGTCGCCAACCGCGGCCGAACCGCACGGAGTCCTTCAAGCCAGCGGGCCAGCGGTGCGAGCAGCAGGGTGATCAACACGATGGCGATCAGGAAATGCCGCACGCTGATGTCGAGTCGGTTCAACATGCAGGCGCCGACATAGACAACCAACGATACCCAGAGGCAGCGCCAATGCAGCTCCCACCCCGGCGGAATCGGCCGGTTCTCCGGTGGTAGAACGGTCTTGGCTCTCGTGAAGATCGCGACTGCCAATCCCAAGAGCAAAAGCAGCAGGAACGAAAGCTGCGACTTCAAGGCAAAGATAACCGGAAAGTAGAACCAAACGCCATGATCATAGGCATGTCCGAGAAGGAACGTGGGGCGGCTGCCCGCGCTCATGGCAAATTCTCCCAAGCCCCGCAGGTAGATCCAGGGCGGCATCAGCAGACGGCGCAGAAGTGGCGAGGCTGGGAAATGCGGGATCACGCTGAAGGAATCGGTAGGTTGGTTCCAGGAGAAGACGAAATAAACGGTGTAGACGAAAACGCCCGCCCACGCGGTGACTTTCAGAAAATTCCACCAGGCATGGCGGCGCCACCGCCGGCGCTCGAGCTTCTCCCTGGGCACCTCCGGTAGAGGACGCCATCGTAGGCTGAGAGCCACGGCCGGAAAAACCAGGAACAAAAGACCGGACGAGAATTTTGAAAGCAATGCGCCAGCAAATGCCAATCCGACAAGGACCTGATCCTTTCTGCTGGGCGAACGCCAAAGCCTGGGCATGAGCCAAACCGTTAGCACCCAGAACATGGTCATGAGGACGTCGGTCACAACCAGTGGTCCAAATGCCAGGAACGCAGGAGTGGTTGCATAACAGGCCAAACATAAGAGCCCGCCCCAGGTTCCACCCAGGCGTGAACCCATTCGGTACACGACAAACCCCAAAAGCAGCGTTAGCAAGAGCATGGGGAGTCGCGCCCACCAGATGGTTGAGCGGGGATCGTTCCACCTCAGCAGGAACCACTCACCAAATGTCCACTCGCCAAGAAGTTGGTGGAAAAGTTTGGATCCGCTAAACGTCCAGCTTACATGCGAGTAGTCGGCATGCGCGCCGCGGATTGCCAGCGGAAGCCCGGCCAGAAGCTTCGAAAGCGGAGGGTGCTCTTCATTGAGACGAAGGTCGAGCTTTTGCCAATAGCTAACGCCCGCCCCCGTGTGTGCGAATTCATCGATGGTTATGGATTCACGCCGCGCCGCCCCCCCGGAAAGTACGGCCATGAGGGCGAGGAGCATCACCGTCACCCCTAGCGCTACCCTTGAATTGGGTTTAGGTTCTTGCACACTGCACCCCGCTGCAGATGAGCTTTCAGTGGTTTCTACGATGTTGCCCTGGGGAAAGTTGCACAATTGTATATTGAGAGTATGAGTCCGGGAAAAAAGTTTCTACTCGGAATTCTGGTGGCAGCGCTAGTCGCGTCTGCGCTGTACGTGCGTCATCTGCGAAGAGTGACGATTCAGGTGGTTGGTGCGGTGATCGCGCGGAATGAGGATCCGCGAAAAGAGCTGCCGATTGCCAGTGTCATGATTACCGCTTCGGACGGAGCTTCGCTTACCCGCACCAAGTCGGACACCAACGGGTACTTTTCCTTCACCTTCCGCAAGCGGTTACTGCGTTTGCATCCCGTGATTATGCTGACATTCAGTCACCCCGATTATGAACCGGTAGAGATGACGGCCAAACCTGGTGGAGATCTTACGATTGCGAAGCTGGTCTCGAATAAGCCGCTGGAGCCAACCGACAATGCAGGTCCGAAGCAGACGATTGCCAACGTCACCGTGCGTTACTCGATCAAATCTTCGAACGTTGCCACTGTGGGTAGTGCAGTGCGATCGTTCGAAGTGGGGAATGTGGGCAATGTTCCCTGCGACAGCCATCCCCCGTGTTCCCCAGATGGAAGATGGAAGGCGGGAACGGGCAACACCTTCCTGGATGCGGGGGCGGGAAACGAGTTTCGCAATGTGCGCGCTTCCTGCATCGCGGGACCGTGTCCGTTCACCAAGATCGATACCAACAACCTGGAGCGGCCGGGGCGAACCATTTCGATTTCGGCGCTTGCCTGGTCGAATACCGCTACATTCCTGGTTGAGGCCGAAGTCATTCATCCGATGCAAAGTGACGTGGTAAGAACATCCTATCCGGTGATTTTTGGGGAGGCGCTGAACTTTACCTTGCCCCACGCAGCCGAAGGCGTCAGTTTGCAGGCGGAAGTCAACGGTCAGAACATCGTGTTTCCCCTAGGGCCGGCGATGAAGCTGAGCTGGGCCGACTGCCAGGCGCGGGCCAACCCCGATGAAACCCGCGTGTATCGCTGCGAGTTGAAGCCGGGTTACCGCTGGCTGAAGAGCAATAGCTAGATCGCCCCTCTTCTTCCTATCGCCGGGTTCATTCCCCGAATGAAAGGTTCAGCCCCGTGGTCAGCACCAGATCGTTCTGCCGCTTTCCTGGCGGCGGATTGGTGACGTAGATATCAGAAAAGCTGTTCTGCCATCCCAGACGGTGAGTCATCTTGGTGACGGTGCCGAAATCAAATGTGGCGCGGTATTCGCCCGTGTGGTTCAGATTGGGGAAGAAGTTGAGGTCCTGTGTGAGTACGGTCGATTTCCCGATTTTGTGAGTCAGGTCCTCCCCAATGGTGAGCGCCGCAAAATTTCGCGTAAAGGCGGTGTAGTTCTCGTGCGTGTAGTTGATGCCGCCGAGGAAGTCGAGCGTCGTGTGGTCGTTCTTGATGGCATGGAAACCCAGACCGCCGCCTTCCACTGCGCGGATGTTCAACCCTTGTAGCGCATCTGAGAAGAAGTCGGCGGCGACAAAACCGAAGAGTCGGTTCTTGATGTCGTGGTCGTAGCGGAAGCCACCGCCGGCAGTGTTCGCTGTTACGGAAGGCACCGCCCCGAGTGCATCGTTCGATGCGTAGACGGAGTTTGCATAGGCGCCCAGCTTGTCATGGAGGGTTTGCCGGGTGGCGAGGAAGGCAACCGCGAGGTTCTTCGTCTCGCTGTTGCCGCGGGTCAAAGCAAAGCCTAGATTCAGTCCCGTCTTCCATTCCCGGAAGACGCCCGGATGCAGCGACTTCTGGTAAGCCGCCTCTTCTTTGTCGCTGCGCAAGGCTTTCACTTCCGCGATCGGAGCTTCGACGGTGCCGCTGTTGGTGGAAACCTGCAGCTTGCCGTCGGAGGTGGTCACCGGGCCCGCCACGGTCTTGCCGTTCTGCAGTTGGAGGTGCAGCGTCTCCTTGGAGTCGATCGCCTGGACTGCATCCCATTTGAGCAAGATGTCACCCGCGTAATCGGTGTGAAGGACGAGCGTTGTGCCATCAGACTGGACGATCGTTCCCGTCAACCGGTCAGCGTTCTTGAGAGTGAGTTGATCAGCTGAGGCCCAAAGAGACGACAGGGCTAGCGCGCACAGCAATGCGAGATTACGCACCTCAACCTCCATGAACCACGAAGTTTGTTTCTTCACAAAGAGCCTACCCCAAGATGGGTTTCTCAGAAGAATGGATGCCTGAGTAGCTGGAAATGGCCTTTCGAAAAGCTGCGTAGGGCCCAACCTCGCGGGATGATAAGTGGCGGGGCGAACGGCTTCCAAACAACGCTGCTTGAAGGACCGGATTCTAAGTTACGAGCCTTGTCCATGCATCTTTCCGTTATGCCTCCGATTCCGCCCATGCTTGCCAAGCGAGTGGAGAAGATTCCGGAAGGCAACCAATGGATCTTTGAGCCAAAGTGGGATGGGTTTCGTGCCTTGGTCTACCGCGATGGCGGCGAAATCCTGATCCAGAGCCGTGACCAGAAACCGCTCAACCGCTACTTCCCCGAGTTGGAAGAGCCTTTGCTTACCGGCCTTCCCTCTGGCTGCGTTCTTGATGGCGAGATCGTCATTGTCCAAGGAGATTCGCTGGATTTCGATCGACTGCAGTTGCGCTTGCATCCGGCAGCCTCGCGGGTCAAGAAACTCTCGCAGGAAACTCCTGCCTCGATTGTCTTCTTCGATCTGCTTTGCGAGGGCAATCGGGACCGGCGGGGTCAGCCCTTCGAGAAACGGCGGCACGACTTGGAGAAATTACTGGCCGGGGCAAAACCGCCAATTCACCTGACTCCAGCCACACGAGACCACGATCTTGCTCAAGATTGGTTTCGACGGTTTGAGGGTGCGGGGCTCGATGGGGTGGTCGCAAAAGCCATGGACATAGGGTACGAGCCGGGGAAACGGGTGATGCTCAAAGTGAAGCACGAGCGCGACTGCGACTGCGTGGTGGCGGGATTCCGCTGGCATCGAAAAGATGCCGAGCCTGCGATCGGGTCGCTGCTCTTGGGGCTGCACGACGCGCAGGGCGTTCTCGAACATGTGGGGGTGTGTGCCAGTTTCCCGGCGGCGAAACGGCGGGAACTAGTGAAATTCCTGCAGCCTTATCGGAAGGACGCTCTTGCACACCATCCTTGGCGGAATTGGTCGGATGTGGAAGCGGCCGGAGAGAGACGCATGCCTGGAGGCCAGAGTCGTTGGAGCCAAGGGAAAGATCTGTCGTGGGAGCCGTTGCGTCCTGAATTGGTCGCGGAGGTCGCCTATGACCACATGCAAGGGAACCGCTTTCGGCACATGGCTCAGTTCCGACGATGGCGCCAGGACAAGCACCCTGAGGAGTGCACATTTGCGCAGCTCGAAGCCGTAGTGCCCGAAGAATTGCGCGAGGTGTTTCGATCGGGACGTTGAGATTTACTGGCTGGGCGACGCGGCTCTCGTCTGACTGTGCCGTGTACAATCGCACTCGGAGATGAACACCGATTCTTCACGAAAATTGATCATTGCAATCGATGGACCGGCGGGAGCCGGTAAGAGCACAATCGCGTCGCGCTTGGCGCGCAAACTGAGTTACGTAAACCTGGAAAGCGGTGCCATGTATCGGGCGCTGGCTCTGAAGGCGATCGAAAACGACATCTCCTTCGATGACGAAGGCATGCTGAATGACTTGGCGCACAAAACGCGCATCACCCTCGAACCGACCGTGGGCGGCAATCGTGTGCTGCTCGATTCTCGGGACGTAACCCAGCGTGTTCGCGAAACCGATGTTTCCGAAGGCGCGTCTCGAGTTTCGGTACATCCCAAGGTGCGCGAATGGATGGTGGCGCGACAACGCGAACTCGGAACCCGAGGCGGAATTGTGATGGAAGGGCGCGATATTGGAACGAAGGTTTTCCCCGAGGCGGATGTGAAAGTCTTTCTCGATGCCGATCCCGTGATTCGCGAACAGCGGCGAAGGGAGCAGCAGCAAGCGCGCGGAGCTACTCTGGAATCGGTGGCAGCAGAACTTCGCGAGCGCGACCGGAGGGATCGCACGCGCGCAACTTCACCCCTGGAACCGGCCAAGGATGCGATGATTCTCGATTCGACCTCGCTCTCTGAGGACGAGGTTCTGCGCAGAGTTGAGCAACTGGTAGAGCAAAAGCTTGCGAGAAAGTGAAGCCGGTTGAGGCGGGTCTCGACTCGCGGATCCCATTCCTGTTGCTTTGTTAGCACTTGTCCCTTTGGAAAGACCTGCTCACGGGGCTGCGTGCGCCTATTTTCGCGTTCCCGCCGGCCAATATACGGTCCAGTTGCGCTGGCGAGCGAGCTGCTCGAGATCTGGATTCGGGTTGACGGCAACGGCATACCGCGCGCTGCGCAACATCTCCGCGTCCCAACGGGAGTTGCCAAAAGCGGCGTCTGGTGGGCGTCCGACGACCTCAAGGATGGCCTGAGGCTTGCCGATCCCGGAAGGAACGCGGATAAGGCGATCGCTAATGATGTCGTTCTCCACTTCGACGGCAGCGGCCAGGATGTGGTCGGGCGGTATTCCAAAGTGCCGCATGGCTTCTCGGATGATCCATTCGTTGGTAGAGGAGACTGCCCAAACATCGCATCCTGAGTTCTGCAGCTCGACGACAAGCTGGCGCATTTCAGGAAAAATTCGGCTGAGGAAGTGCCGTTCAAAGAACTCTGCCGAGAGGCGAAGCAGGTCCGATTCCTTCAGTCCCTTGTGCAGCTGGACCATCTCGCCACACATCTCATCCTCAGTCACTTTCCCGTCCTGGTACTGCACGTAGCGTGCACGCGCCCAGCGAATGACTTCGTCGGAAACCACTCCCCGCTTCAGTTCCCAGTCGAAGAAGCGTTCGCCGGCGTCGCCGGACCAGAGTGTGCCGTCGCAGTCAAAGACGGCTAAACGCGGAGAAAGACGCAGCACCGACTCAATGAAGTTCGGTTGCGACGGAGTAGAGGTTTCAGGCATCGGCGAGTAGAACAGAATCTACTCTACCGTTATAACACCTTGAATCTCGAAGTCTCCGGTACAGTTGTGGCCTTTGGGGATCCCATAAGCCTCAATCCGCAGCCCGTCGTTCATCACCATAAGCGGCGTGGGAGTAGTCGAACCATAATTGAACCCCCCGGACCGCTGCTATTCAGAATGATGGGGTACATTAGCGGCGGATGAGAATAGTCTGCCGGGTCGCGGTCTACAAGAGAGGCCAGCACTGGTCCAGCGCAGCCTCCGTTCGTGTACCAGGACGCCGTTCCTTGAAAATGCGTGATCTTCATCCCTGCTGGGATCGGAATGTAGGCTGTCCCTCCCCCGCTTTTTCCCCAAGAGTCAAACACCGCCTCGGCGCCGACATACCAGTGAGTGCTGTCCATCGGATGGATGGACTTATTTACAAAACCAGTTCTAATAGACGCTTGAGCCTGCGATGGTCCGCTTGAACAACTGCTAGCACCCGACCACACGACGACTACCACAAACCAGCTCAACTGCTTCATCGTGCCCTCCCCGATTTGTGGTGCGCGGTGAGAGTCCAACCCAACGCGAAGATTCACCGCGCAGATTGGAAGGTTTGTACTACTGAAGCGTAGGCTTCTGGGGTATCTAGATTTGTGGTGACCCAGGGATCGGTCGTCTCGATATACGTAATTGCCTGCGGATAGGAGTGCTCCACCTCCCTTGCGTCTGAGGTGAGGGGAGCTCTGAGAAAGGCTTCGATCATTTCGCGGCCGATCAGGATAGGGTGACCGTGCTTGCCGTGGAATTCAGGAACCACCGCCCAAGTTCCGTACCGGCGGGAACGAAAGGCCTCGACCAGAGTAGCGAGCGTCTTATCTTGCAAAGGGGGACGATCGACCAGGGTGACCATAGCATTATCTCGACCCCGATTGAGAACTTCCCGAAGCCCGACCTGGAGAGAGCTAAACTGTCCTCGCTCCGGAGCAGTGTTTACAACCAGGTCCCCACCGCACCCGTATACGACAGGGCGAAGGTTCTTGGCGTTTACACCGGCAACTACGAGGACGAGCTCGCAGTGGTTGGATAGGGCTTGAATGGAAGATGAGAGGAGCGTGCCTTGAGGCACGGGGCTTTTTGCCGCGTCCTCCGCTCTTGGCCATTGCAGCAGCGCCTTGTCAGATCCCATGCGGGAAGACTTTCCAGCGGCGAGAATGACTCCGCAGAGACCAAAGGATGGCATGTTATTCCGCGCCTTAAGAGAACCTCCACGCCTGCAGGAAGGCCATGTTCCTAAACCTTGCCCCCCGTCTACGGTAGTGGGAGATCTCGATTTTTTAGCCGTCAATCCAGTTGAAAGCCAACCAGGTCCTAACGCCCTACTCCCCGCCTACCAGCGGCTACCTATTCTGGCGCTTTGCCGTTCAGCAAGTTGCCAAGTCGACTCCCGGGGCAGCGTACACCAACATAGAACGTCCCGAACTGAGCATAAACGGCGCTGACCTGATCAAAGCGCATTTCATAAATCAGCTTCTTGAAGACCAGCGGCTCATCGGCAAATAGATCTACTCCCCACTCCCAGTCGTCGAAACCAATGGACCCGCTTATAATCTGCCGGACCTCCCCGGCATATCGGCGGCCGACCAGCCCGTGCTCATTCATCTGTCGCGCGCGCTCTTCCATAGGAAGCGTATACCAGTTCTTGTCTTCGCCCCGGAGTCGATCCATGGGATAGAAACAGATGTACTTGTTTTTCGGGATTTCAGGGAACAACCTCGGGCGCATCGCCTCGCGTTGACGCGCGAGAGTTTCGTTGATGGCCTGTTTCCACTCCTCTGAGTGAGGCTCGATGCCCTTCTCGGCCAGCTCACGATAAGTCTTGAGACTAGATTCATAGAGCCCGAGTTCGATCACGGAGAGATAGGAATTTGCCGGTTCCAAGTAGTCGCTGAGCCGAAGCCGAGCGAGCTCGAGTTCGATTTGGTTCAGCTCTTCAAATCCTTCCCGAAAGTGAACAAACATCAGATCGCCTTTGTGACCGAGAAGCGAGTACAGGGCTGATTGTCCGCTGGGGTTCTGCTCGGCTTTGCTTAGGAATTGGGCAGCTTCTTCGGCGATTTCAGCCTTCAAAGTGGGCTGCAGCTGTCCCCAGGCGGCCCAGCGCACGCGCATCATCTGGTGGAGCACGCTATAGCCTTCCAGAGTCAAAGGAACGGCAGGAAGGTCGGTCGCAGCCGACCGAGGGCGTGCTGTATGGGGTGAGGACATCGCCTTTCAAACCATACCATGCCCTCTCGGTGATGTTAAACGCAGACCACATGTCTATAACAAGGCGGCAACTCGAGCACCTGCGGTGAATTTATTGATCTGAATGATTGACATTGCCTAGCTCCCGTCACATTCTGAAACTATGAGCACGCTTGCGCTGACAGAACTGCTGGGCCGGCCGGTGGTCGAGGCTTCTGGGCAGGTCTGCGGGCGGGTGCGCGAGGTGGCGCTTACCCCGGCAGAAGACCGGGCGAGGGTCTCAAACTTTATCGTCCGTACCAAGCAAGGGGACCGTCTTCTTCCCTTCTCGGCGGTGGTTTCAGTGAACGGCGGAGTGCGGGTGGCGTCAAAGGTGTCTGAATGGGCGGCTCCGCAGGCAGACGGCCTGTTCCTGCTGGAGAGGGACTTGCTGGACCAGCAGATCATCGACGTCTACGGTCGCAAGGTGGTACGGGTCAACGACGTGGACCTGCACCCCGAAAGCGCGGCGGGCCGCTTACAACTGAAGGTCGGATCGGTGGACGTGGGTCTGCGCGGCGCGATCCGGAGACTGTTGAAGGGCGTTGTACCGATGCCGGCGCTCCGGATGATGCTCGAGCGAATCCCGCCAAGGCTGATCCCCTGGGATTTCGTAGATCTGATTGAGACCGATCCTGCGCGGCGGGTGAAGCTCAAGATCTCCCACGATCGCCTGGCTAAGCTGCACCCGGCTGACATTGCCGATATTGTCGAAAAGCTCGCTCCGGATGAACGCGAGGCCGTCTTTGAAACCCTCGATGAGGAGGTAGCTGCCGGGGCCCTTGAGGAAGTCCGTCCAAAGGTGCAGAAAGCCATTGTCGAATCGCTCGACTCTGACCGTGCTGCCGACATCGTGGAGGAGATGAATCCGGATGCGGCGGCCGACCTGCTGGCAGACCTACCGGAAGAGCGGACGAGCGAAATTCTCCAGGAAATGGAGCCCGAGGATCGCGAAGAGGTTGCCGAGCTACTTGAGTTTGGAGAGACGACCGCGGCCGGTCGCATGAATACCGAGTTCCTTGCTCTCGATCCGGCCTCAAGCGCGCATGATGCCATCGAGGCTCTGCGGAATTTTGAGGGCGGGGTCGAGACGGTTAGCACGCTATACCTGGTTGGTCCGGACGGCACCCTGAAGGGTGCGATGCCCTTAGCCAAGCTGGTGCTAGCCAAGCCGGACGATAAGCTGACCTCGTTAACCCAAGAGCCGCTGATTTTCTGCCATGCCGGGGCCCGGGAAAAGGAAGTGGCGGAACTGTTCGACAAGTACAATCTGCTGACGCTTCCCGTGGTTGATGACACTGGAAAGCTGACCGGCGTGATCACCTCGGACGATGTGATCAGTTTGTTGCGGGCGAAGCTGTGACTTCCCACTCCTTTTGCTTTTTCGCGCTGGTCTAGGTTTCCATCCCTGTTGTCAGGCAGGCCCGCCCGCGGATCCGTGGGCATTCGGGAGTGCGGCCTCGGCCTGAAAATTTCCCTGGGATGAGCCCGAATCAACGATTGCACCTGTTCAACTGCCCTGCTTCCCGTTTATTCTGAATGACCGCAGTACACGCCGTTCAATCCAACTAGAAAAGCTGCAATGCGATTTACGAGACGCTGGCGAACCCGGATCATACTGTTCTTTGCCGTGATCGGGCCCGGCTTTATCACTGCAAACGTCGACAACGACGCCAACGGCATTGTCATGTATTCGCAGGCTGGTGCGCAGTTCGGCTACCGGCTGCTGTGGACAATGATCCCGGTAACCGTGGCCTTGATCGTCGTCCAGGAAATCTCGGCACGAATGGGTGCGGTCACCGGCAAGGGGCTTAGCGATCTTATTCGCGAGGAGTTTGGCCTGCGCATCACCTTCATCATGATGATGGTGATCCTACTGATCAACTTCGGAAATATTCTGGGAGAGTTCGCCGGAATCGCCGGCAGCCTGGAACTGTTTGGACTATCGAAGTATTACACCGTGCCGATCTGTGCCGTGATCGTATGGCTGATGGTGGTGAGAGGCCAATACAAGGGCGTCGAAAAGATCTTCCTTGTCGCATCATTCATTTACCTCACCTACATCTTTTCCGGAATCATTGCCATGCATTCCGCGTCTCAAGGCAGTACGGCAGCAGAATGGATGAAAGCTCTGGCGGCGACGGTGAGACCACCCCGCCAAGAACTGTTTCAGCGCGACTATCTGTTCGCCACGATCGGCGTAATCGGGACCACCATCGCTCCCTGGATGCAGTTCTACTTGCAGTCCTCGATCGTCGAAAAAGGTGTTACCAAGCGGCAATATAGGGCGTCGCGGCTCGACGTCATCTTTGGTTGCATCTTCACCGACGTGGTGGCCTGGTTCATCATCGCGACCTGCGCGGTAACGCTTTATGCGCACGGGTTTCATGAAATCAACTATGCGAAGGACGCAGCCGAGGCGCTTCGGCCCTTAGCCGGCGATTATGCCTATATCCTTTTTGCCGTGGGACTGTTCAATGCTTCCTTGTTTGCGGCATCCATTCTGCCGCTGTCAACGGCATACACGGTTTGCGAGGGGCTTGGCTTCGAGTCTGGAGTGGGAAGAAGTTTCGGCCAGGCACCCGTCTTTTATTGGCTCTATACCGCTTTGATTGCCTTGGGCGGAGGGTTGATCCTTCTACCCAATCTGCCGTTAATCAAGATTCAACTTTATTCGCAAGCCATCAACGGGGTGGCGATTGCCCCGGTGTTGATCTTCATGCTCCTGCTGGTCAATAAGAAAGATCTGATGGGCGAGTTCACCAATTCACGGTTCTACAACATCGTGGCATGGGCTTTGACCGTTGTGATGACCATATTGTCAGTGCCTTTCGTCTGGGATACGCTCCGGCAGATCTTCCATGGATAGTTGAAGGAAGGCTAGGCCCCGCTCATTTTCAGCCCCTCAGGTTCCAGTTTTCGGAGACTAGAAAGTCGGGTGACTTAAAAGGCCATGAGGACGACGCCAGCGGCTACGAGCAAGGCGGCCGCCCAGCGTCGGCCATCAACGTGCTCGTGAAGGAAGATCTTGGCGGCGATTGCATTTGCCACGAAGGTCAGAGATGCTGCAGCTGGCCCAATCAGACTTACGTCGTTCCAGGACAATCCAAACAACAGGCTGTAGAACGACACTGCCATGCAGCCGACACCTAAAAGGAAGTACCGGTTGCGTAGCATGAGAAGCACGACGAAGGCGATGCCTCGCCTGGCGCGCAGCGCGCCCAGATCACCAATTTGCTTCATGGCACGCGAGAGCAGTACGTCGCCGGAACTGGAGGAGACTACAACCGCCAAGATGGCCAGCCAGGCGTTGAGATTGCTAATGGCATGGCGAATCATGAGTGCTCCGCGGCAGGGTTCTCGGAGATCGTCGGCCGCCTTGGCGGCCGCCTGGTAATTTCCGGACCGGTGGTGACGAAACCCACTCCACTTGAAACTAGCGAGATTCCCAACCAACGCATCAAGCTGACCCGCTCATGCAGCGCAAAACGGGCAATCAGGGCGAGAAGCACGTATCCCAAGGAGCTGGCCGGAAGAACGTAGGTTAGATCCGCCCAAGACAGAGCCGACATATACGAGGCGAAGAATCCCAGCAGAAAAACAATTCCCAACCCTACCCAGGGATTAGAAATCGCCAGCAACAGACTGCCGAAATCGTGTAAGGAAATGTTGCCCACCTGCTTCATACCGTAGGCGAGCAAAGAGTCTCCGACGGGGGCGAACACGGTCACACCCGCCAAAACCAGGTATTTGCGGAAGTTCACGGAAGCCTAAACCTGTACGGTTTCCTGGGGAGCCGGAGTTGAGTTTTCAGAAGCAGACAGGTGACCATTGCCGTTTCCGTTGGAGGCTCCGCTGGCTCCATGGTTCGCCTTCTCGCGTATCAGCTTGTTTCGCTGAGAACGCAGCTTCAGGAACGTTTTTGCGTCTTTGTACAGGCGCTTCCGCTCGGCGGAGTCAAAAACCGCTTTCTTAAGGATGCGAACCACCGCCTTGGGACGGAAGTAGTACTCGTCGTAGAAGCGGTGCACCGACTGGAGAATCTCATCGGCGGGCAGACCTGGATACTCGATGTGGGCCAGCTGATGACCACCCTCGTCCACCATGCTTCCCTTGACCAAAAAGTTGTTCTTGATGGCGAAGTCGTAGAGTTCGGTGCCGGGGTAAGCGTGGGCAACCGAAACTTGTATTGTTTCAACGTCGAGCTCCTTGGCGAATGCAATCGTGTTCTTGATCGTTTCGCGCGTTTCGCCGGGCAGGCCGAGAATGAAGTCTCCATGCACGACCAGGCCGAGCTTGTGCGCGTCCTTGGTGAACTGGCGAGCCCGCTCAAGCGTTGCTCCCTTCTTGATGTTCTTGAGGATCTGCTGATCGCCGGATTCATAACCAACGATCATGAGCCGGCATCCGGCGTCTTTCATGGCCTTCAGCGTGTCGTAATCGGTCGTGACTCGGGAAGTGCACGACCAAGTCAATTTCAAAGGCTTGAGTTTCTCGCAGAGCTCAATCGTGCGCGCCTTCTGAATATTGAAGGTGTCGTCGTCAAAGAAGAATTCCTTCACGTATGGCCAATACTCTTTGGCCTTCGCCATCTCCCGAGCAACGTCGTCGGAAGAGCGCTTCCGCCAGGCATGCCCGCTGGTGGTTTGCGGCCACAAGCAGAAAGTGCACTGGGCAGGGCAACCGCGTGTCGTATAGAGGGAGACATACGGGTGAAGGAGGAATGGCACGGTGTAACGGCGCACATCGAGGTCACGTTGATACACGTCGGTGACGTGAGGTAGGGCGTCGAGGTCCTGCAACTGAGGCCGGTCAGCGTTGTGCGCGATCGACCCGTTCTTACGGTAGGAAACCCCGAGAATCTGGTCGAGGGGTTTGCCTTCGGCAAACTCCTTGGTCGCGTAGTCGAATTCCTTGCGCACGATGAAGTCGATGGCGGAACCATCGCGCAAGGTCTGTTCCGGCAGCACGGTCACATGCGGACCAACAAAGGCGATCTTGATCTGGGGATTCGCGTCTTTGATCCTTTGCGCCAGGCGGATGTCGCCGGGGAACCCCGGAGTGCTGGTGTAGAGCACCAGGAATTCGAACTGTTTCGCCAGTTCGACGGTCTGCTCCGCTGAAACATGGTGCGGAGGCGCATCCAGGAGCTTTGCCCCTTCCACCATTCCGGCCGGGTAGGCCAGCCAGACTGGGTACCAGTAGGACTCGATTTCTCGAGTTGCCGGCCAGCGCGACCCGGCGCCGCCATCGAAATTCTCAAATGAAGGGGGGTTCAGAAACAGTGTTTTTAGGGGCATAAGTGTGGACTATTTATCCTAACATTGACCTTGCGCCCACCTCGCGCAGGTAATCTTTTGGTCAATCCCGAACAGAGGTGTGAACCCGGCCCTGTCAAGCGTACTGAAAGTGCGCGGCTTGACCAATGGGGATGGCCTGAAAGGGGTTTGGGTGCAGTGAACTGGCGAAAATTTCCAGCGGCGAGGGCTGCTACTTGGGTACGCCAATCCAGGATTCCAAGTCTCCGGTCACGCGCAGCAGAGCTAAGCGGGCGCGAGACAGCTCGAAGTCCGCGTCCTGGAGTTGATTGAACTTCTCCGACATCTCGGAACGGGCATTGGCTTGATCGTGGACGGTCGCGCCGCCGGAGTTCGAGCGAATTTCGATCTCGTCGAAATTGGACTTGGCCAGTTCAAATTCTAACTGGGACACCTCCTTAGCCGCAGCCAGCTGACGGGTGGAACTCTGCAGCTTCAAGACTTCCTGAGAGACTTGGTTCTTCGCGGTGTTAACCTCGGCCCTGGCCCTCGCCGCGTCGGCATCGGCTGCCTTTGCGTGCGCGCGTTGGGGAGCGTTAAAGAATGGAAAGCGAATCACGACGCCGATACTGGCGTTGTTCCGCTGGAACGCCTTGTTTGCGAAGAACTGGTCCCAGTTGTTGTATCTTGCAAGCAAGGCATATTGAGTAGCAAAGTCTATCGAAGGCCAAAGGCCGAGATGCTCGGCACTGGCGCGAAACCCCTGGGCCAGCGCGTGCTGTTGAGCTTGGGACACCAAGGGGCTAGTCTCCGCGGCTTTTGCGGCAATGCCGGGGTCGCTGGGCACGTCTGGAAATGCCGGGATCGAGTCAGGGTCCGCTTGAATCGAAGATGCCGCAAGACCGGTCAATTGCGACAGCAGCATGCGTAAGGACTGTACCGAGTTCTCCGCTTGCAGGACATGCAGATGGGCACGAGCAACGGCTAGTTTCGCTTCCGTGCGCATTTGCGGGCGGTCGACTCCGGCATCAACCCTCTGCTCGGCCACTTGCTCCATACGCAGGGATTCCTGATGTTGCAGACGAATGCCATCGAGGTTGCGTTCCCACTTCACAAGTTCCAAATAGGCTAATGCCGTGTCCTGCATGATCTGCGCGCGGCGGTCCTGGGTGTTGTATTGAGTGGCAGCGTATTCACGGCGCGCTGCACGGATCGCATCCCGCAGTTGAGGGTTATAGAGTGCTGATTGCCCGGTGATGTTCACGAGCGAGGGTGCGGACCCTTCAAGGCTGAGTGGATATCCCCAGGTGGCGCCGAGCCCGGAGCCGACGGTGAGCTGGGGAATGTAGTTATTGCGCATTTCGCGATAGGAGTTGAGCGCTCGCTGTTCGTCCGCGATCGCTTGAGCGGCGGTAGGGCTGTGCTGCAGAGCCAATTCGACAACTCGTTTCAGGGTGAGCTTCTGCGTGTCCTGGGCGAAGGAGGCACGAAAGGCCAAGAGAAGACTTAACACGCACAAGGTTTTCAACGGAGAGGCAATCCTCATGCGTCCAATCTGCGAAAACAGCTTGCGCGCGAGTAGGGTTCGCATTTAGCGGTTCAGGCGCTTTAGCGCCTCTTGAGCCGGGCGAAAATCATGGGCCAGAGCCAGAGCGGATCGATATTCTGTCACCGCCATCTCCTTGTCCCCCATTCTCTCTGCAGCATTGCCGAGCAGAAGATGGGCTTTGAAGGCCGGCGCCTCCTCCACTTTCGAACTGCCATTCAAATAAACATGGAGTAGTTGGACCACTTCTGGCAGATTGCGCTGCGCCCGCAAAAGAATCTCGGCAGCATCAACCAACGCGTCGGGACGGTCCTGTAGCGGCGCCTCGCGCACATGCAAGAGTGCCTTCTCCATCTCGTCCCAGCGCTCGCGATGCCGGTAGAACAATCCCAGATTCAACCAGGTTGCCGCGCCGCCGTGACTCGCCTCGATGGCTTTCTTGTACTCGGTCTCCGCCGTCAGAAAATCGTGTTTCTTTTCTGCGATTCTTCCATTCAGCCAGTGCGCCCTGGCAGCATCGAGCGATTGCAGAGAATTGGCCTGCTGTTCGGCTTTATCGCGGCCCCCGCCAACGATTCCGGGCGCTTCCAGGTAGAACTCAGCCAGGTCGCTACGAGCATCCACGCTTCCTGGATCGAGCTGAACCGCAGTTTCGAATTCCAACCGTACGTGCTTGGCCAGGCCTGCCGCCGTCATCCAACTCGACTGGTCGGCTTTCACGCCATAAATCCTGCCGAGCCAAAGGTGATATTGGCTGTTGTGGGGAGCGAGTGAAACCGCCTTCTCGCAGGCAGAAATTCCGCGGTCCAATGCACCGATTGTCAGATAGGCGCGGCAGATGAGATTGTGCGCGGTGGCATCGTTCGGGCTTTGACTGATCTGGCCGCGCAAGGCGTTTAGGGCTTCATCGACGCGTCCGCTCGCGATCAGAGCGGGCGCACTTTCATTTGCTCCCGCCAGAGCGGAATAGACAAAGAACACGAAAAGCAGCACGGATAGCAGGAAGGCACGTCTCATCAGCGGGCAACCCTCACAGGCAATTTGTCGCGAAGCGGTTTGTTATTGGTGGAGCCGATAGCGACCAACGCGTTCTCCGGCAAGCCACCGGTAATCTCCACCTTGGTGAGGTTGGAAATTACAGTTTGCACGGGAGTGCGGCGCAATTCATTGTCCACAATCTGGTACACGTAGGGAACGGAGTCGTCTTCCCGAAGCGATTCCCGCGGAATGGTAAGAACATTGGAATGTTCCGCGGTAATAATCGTCACTCCCACATTGATATTGGGCAGAAGCTTGTAGTCGCTGTTAGGAACGATGCAGGTGGTTTCCCCGACGTTGCGCGTGCCGTGGAGTTTGACTTCCGAGGGCACGTTACTCACAGACCCCGCCCAGGTGCGACCGGGCGCCGCGTCCCAGGTCACTTCAATGCGATCCCCAGGGGAAAGGCGGGCAATGTCAGGCTCGTCTACATAGGCGCGCACCAGAACCTTGGAAAGATCGGCCGCTTGCAGGATAAGGTCGCCAGGATTCACATAGGCGCCTGGCTTAATGGGAAGCGAATACACGACACCGCTGAAGGGAGCGCGGATGAGCAATTGGTTTAGGACATCGGCTGCGGCGCGATAGGCACTTTGCGCCTGCGTGTGCTCGGCCTGAACGCGCGCGACCTCGGGTGCGGAGTAGCGCTCCTTCTGGCGACTCTCAAGCAGCTTCACCTGGGCCGCGGCGGCGTCATGCTGGTTTTGGGCGGCGGCCACTTCCCCAGGAGAGGCGGCGCCGTTCTGCTGCAGCCTCTTCAGTGCCTCTAGGTTACGCCGCGCGGTGTCAAGGTCCCCGCGGGCTTTCACCAGTTGCGCTTCTGTCGTCAGGACTTCCTCATGCGTGCCGCCCTGCTGGGCAGCGGTAACGTCCGCCTCTGAGGCCCGCACTTGTGCCAGCGCCTGAGCCTCCTGGCTGCGCGCGCTGGCCGCGTTGAGCTCAACCAGCAATTGACCCTTTTTGACGTGTTGACCTTCTTTGACGAGCACGCGCTTCACCGTCGTCCCAATGGGCGCGTGGGCTTCGAAATTTTGGACGGGTTCCACCTTTCCGTTGGTGGACACCGCGCTGCGAATCGTGCTGCGGGTAACTTTTGCGGAAGTCACCGGAACGGAATCGTCGCGTGACATGAACGAGGCGAGAATGATCACGCCGATGGCGGCACCGATTGCCCAAAGAATCCAGCGCCTGGCGCGTCCGTTTTTTGCTCCGTGTGTTTCAGCCATTTCCTGGTAACTAGAGTAAATGTAACACCGCACGCTCGGCGAGCGAATGCAACTTAACCATTTAGATGCATGCAGTTGGAAGAAAAATTCACAAAACTTGCCCGTTCGCGGGCCCTTCCGGGCGGTCACGGGTGGGGACCCGCTAAAATGCTGTTATGCCGAAAGTACAACGCTACACGTCCGAGCACGCTGCGGCGGGCCTGGATCACAATTTCTCTGAAATAGAAACCTGGGCCAACCAGTTTCCCGGGTACGAAATTGTTATTGACGATCCGGAATTCACTTCCGTGTGCCCGAAGACCGGCCTGCCGGATTTTGGCGTGATCACCATTCGATACATGCCGGCCAAGCACTGCCTCGAGTTGAAGTCGCTGAAGGAATACCTGCAGAGCTACCGTAGCCTGGGAATATTTCAGGAAAACGTCGTCAACCAGGTCCTCGAAGATGTTGTCCGCTGGGCGAAGCCAACATGGGCGGAGGTGAAGGGCGACTTCCGTCCCCGTGGTGGGATCTCCACCACCGTGTTAGCCAGGTGGCCCCGGCCGAAGAAGTAAATCTTCCTATGCCTGCGCGGGGCGGACATACGCGGATTGTAATTCCGGCAGGTCGCGTATCACGATCCGAACCGTTGGTGGGCGGGATCCCGCAATCAAAAATCCGGCCCCTGCCGTGCTATATTCCCTTTTCCGTGACTGACAAGAAGTTCCATCCCTGGACTGCGCTGACGCTGTTAACAGCGCTGAATCTGTTGAACTACGCCGACCGCAACGTATTGTTCGCGGTGCAGCCGTTGGTGCAACAGGAGTTTCATATCAACAAGGAACAAATCGGATATCTGACGAGCGTATTTCTGCTCTGCTATATGTGCGCCGCCCCGTTCGTCGGGCCGTTAGCGGACAGGTACTCGCGAAAGATGATTATCGCCGTGGGCGCGATTTTTTGGAGTGGCTTGACCTTGCTCACGGCGGTGACTCACACCTATCGGGAGCTGCTGGTCCGGCACACGTTGGTCGGCATTGGCGAGGCGACCTTCGTGACGATCGCCCCAACGTTTGTCGCTGATCTGTTCGCCGAAAGCCGCCGCGGGCGAATCCTGGGCATCTTCTATCTGGCGATCCCAGTCGGATCGGCTGCCGGATATCTGCTGGGTGGATATCTGGCCCCGGCGCACGGGTGGCGGTTCCCTTTCTACATCGCCGCCGCGCCCGGGTTCGTCCTTGCCTTGACCGTATTCTTCTTGCGGGAGCCACCGCGTGGTCAGTTCGACTCGCTCAAGGAAACGCCTGAGCGCGGCACCATTCTGGGACTGGCTCGTAACCCGGCATTTCTCTGCGCCACCCTTGGGATGGCCATGATGACGTTTTCCCTCGGTGGATTGCAGGCATGGATGCCACAATTCCTCTACAGTGAGCGCCATTATTCGCTGGAGAAGGCCAACCTGTATTTCGGCATGATCATTGTCGTAGACGGAATCCTTGCCTCTCTTGCTGGGGGTTGGCTGGGCGATTTTCTGCTCCCGCGAATGAAGAGTTCCTATTACTTTGTCTCAGCCGTCAGCATGGCGATAGGCATTCCCTTTATGGTGCTGGGCCTTTTTGTTCCCGGGCGCATGATGATTCCCGCAATCTCAATCGCGGCATTTTTTCTTTTGTTCAACACGTCTCCGTTGAACGCTGCGGTCATTAATTCGGTAGGTGCCCACATTCGGGCCACCGCGCTCGCGGTCAACATATTCATCATCCACATTCTGGGGGATGTACCGTCGCCAACCATGATGGGGCGGGTCGCGGATCGGCATTCGCTCCAGTCGTCTTTTGTCTTGCCCGTTATTGCTATGGGACTTTCGGCCGCGATCCTGTTTGTCGGGATGCGATTTGCACCCGCGGTACAGGTTGACCGCAAAACCGCAGGAGTTTATTCGGATTGAACATTTTCCATTGGATTACCGGCTGGATTCTCGGCTTGGTGTGGCTATCCCGGGTCGTCGACGCAGGATTTGGTATTCGCAGCATTCCCGATATTTCCCTTCCCGAGTGGGACCGGCAGCCTCCCGCGCCCCATCCGAGCGTGGCGATCATTGTTCCGGCACGCAACGAGGAGGAGTCGATCGAACAGGCGTTGCTGCGGCTCGAGGCCCTCGATTATGACAACTATCAGGTGATTGCCGTCGATGACCGCTCTACCGACAAGACCGGAGAGATTATGGATCGGCTGGAGGCGTCATCTTCCGGAAGACTGAAGCTTGTGCACGTGCGCGAACTCCCAGCCGGCTGGATGGGCAAAGCCCACGCCATGTGGAGCGCCGCTCGCGAAACCACGGCCGACTGGTTGCTGTTCACTGACGCTGACATCATGTTTCGCAAAGACACCTTGCGGAGGGCGGTAGCCTACAGCGAAGCCGTAGGGGCGGATCACCTTGTGATCTTGCCGCAGGTTGTTATGCGCAAGTTCAGCGAGAAGATGATGATCGCCTTCTTCCAACTGTTATTTGTTTTCGGACACCGGCCGTGGAAGGTTTCCGACCCGAAGACCAAGGACCATATGGGTGTCGGCGCGTTCAACATGGTTCGCCGCAAGGCTTACGCTGCCGTGGGAACCTTTGAACGCCTGCGGATGGAAGTACTCGATGACATGAAATTGGGAAAGGTTATAAAGAACGCCGGGTTCAGCCAGCACGTGGTCTTTGGCGACGACATGATCAGGGTGCGCTGGGCGAATGGGGCACGAGGCGTAGTCAACAATCTGACGAAGAATTTTTTTGCCGTGATGTCTTTCCAGACGTGGCGCGCGCTGCTGTCATGCGCGGGCATGGCCATTCTGAACTATTTGCCATTCCTTGGAGGATTCGCTGCCTCTGGCTGGGCCCGGTCGGGTTACGTGGTAGCGCTCGTATCGATGTTGTTTCTGTATTCAGGAATTTGGAAGCAGGCGGAAATTCATCCCTGGTACTTTTTATTGCACCCCGTGAGTACCACCTTGTTCATCTACACCATGCTTCGATCAACGTTCGTGACCCTCCACAACGACGGGGTCAATTGGCGAGGTACGCATTATCCGCTAGCGGAGCTGAGGAAGCAGCAAGTCTGACCCCGTTCTCTTCGATCTGGCGCCGGCAGGAAGAGCTCGCGTGCCTATCAGAGTAGGCAAAAAAACTCCAACGATTTTCATCCTGGTCACAGCCGGCCCTGTCTCATGAAATGCGAGAGGAGGGGTGCTGACGGGACACCCTCGGCCGCGCTCGTGAAAGCGCGGGCCGTCGGGATGACACATTGTCTGAGGGCTAGCGGAACGCCTTGACTGCACCTGCTTCGTCGTCCTTCACATCGAAGACGGTGTAGAGCTTGGTGATCTGCAGCAGGTCGTGGACTTTCTTGGTCAAGTTCAGCAGCTTCAGTTCCCCGCCCTGATTGCGGACGGTGGTATAAGCGCTGACCAACTCGCCGATGCCGGAGCTGTCGATGTAGTTGACGTCCCCCAGGTTCAGCAGGATCTTCTTCTGCCCTTTGCTAAGCAGATCTTTCACAATGTCGCGGAGAATGACACTGCCTTCGCCGAGGGTGATTCTGCCGCTGCAATCGACAATATTGACGCCGTCAACTTGGCGGGTGCTGGTTTTAAGGGTCACTGAGAAGCCTCCTTGCCGTCCGCGGCTGGTCCGTGGACGTGTTTGATCAGTTTGATTTCTGTGCCCGCCGTGGAAGGATTGATCTGCACATCGTCCATGAACGAGCGGATTAGGAAAATACCTCTGCCGGAAGTCTTTAAGAGATTTTCCGGAGCAAGCGGGTCCGGGATTTTCGCGGGATCAAGGCCCTTCCCCTGATCGCGTATCGTAATCACCAGGTCGCCTGCGGTGCGTTCGAAATCCAGGCTCACCTTCTTCGCCGGATCGTAAGCGTTACCATGGAGTACCGCGTTTACCGCGGCCTCGCGCACTGCCATGGCGATCTGTAGGACTTCTTCTTCTCCAAACCCATTTTCAGCGGCAATTTCGCTGGCGGCCTGCTCGGCATTGTCAACAGTCTCTAGGGTCGAGTCCAAGGTAAAGGAGCGCCGCTCTGGAGTCATAAGCACAGGTTTAGGGTTTGCGTGAAACCGATAGCGTCAGCACGACAACTTTAACCGTTTTCCGGCAGATTGGGTAGTTTGCCTTGAGCAATGTGCAAATGTCAACGGAAGCTTCGAATGATGTCATACCACAATAGAAATGTCCCTCTTTAGTAGCCGACGGCGGCATCCGCGCCAGCGACCCTGCGGCTACACAGCTTCCGTGCTAAGGGCGTCAGAATTCAACCGAGGCCTCGCGAAGGCGAGAGGCGGCGGTTTCAGAGGTCACCGGGGAGTAGTAGACCTCTTTAAAAGTATAAGACTTAGCCTTCGCGGCCAGGATCGGGAGGATTTCGATATGCCAGTGATAGTCATCGTCTAAGGTCTTCCAGTATCCAAGACTGGCCGAGGCATGGGACTGATTGGGTGACGTATGCAGCACCATGTGAAATGACTCGGTGATTGTGCGGATGCGCTGCAGCGTACGCTTCAGCAGGCTGGCGAGGTCGCGAATGCCTTGTGGATGCGCCAGTGCGGAATGCTCGAAGCAAGCATCGTGGGTACGAGAGAGAATCCAGGTCTCGTAAGGAGCACGAGAAGCGTAAGGACAGGCGGCAACAAAGTCTCCCCGAACCTCGATGACGCGCTGTCCGCCAGCCGTTTCTTGCGCAAGGATGTCGCAAAAGACGCAGCGCTCTTTCTGCCGGTAATAGTCTAGGCCGGCGCGCAGCTCATAGAGGACACGTCGGGGAATAAAAGTGGTTGCGGTGAGCTGGGAATTCGGATGCGCAAACTCCTGGCCCGACCCAGGGCCGAAATTCTTGAAAATACTGATATAGCGGAAGCGGGCATCACCCTTGAGGTCCTGAATGCGCTGGGCGGCGAGAAAAAGGAATTGCTCGATCTCATCCTCGCTGGCATTCCACAAATGCCGGTCGTGCTTGGGGTTCTCAATCAGCAACTCGTGGGCCCCGACATTCGGCATGCGGTCGTAAATACCTTCGCCGCGGCGATCCAGCTTGCCCTCAATGTGATAAAAGGCGCCGGGATGCACAATGGCGCGGGCTGACCATGGGCCGCTTGCGAGCGAAGGACGTGTGGAGATTTGCTGAAACTTATTCTGATCGGGCGAGCCAGGACAGAGCCGGCACTCGGCTTCCGGTTGAGGTGCGAGCTCGGGCAGGTCATCACCGGTCATAACCCAGGAGCGGGTTAGTGGATCTTTGCGCAGTTCCATGACGCCTTAAGGAAACAGGCATTATCGCACGAAGAGCTGTAGGGGACTGGTTTTCCACGGAGAGCACAGGGGGGTGATTGCTATAATCCGCGCAAACCAGTTGTCAGTAATCAGCTCTTAGTCGTCGTTCTCGCCAGGCGGTTTCTGCGAGGTACGAATCGATAACTGGACGCGAATGCAGATTCATGTCAGAGCCCTCCACTCCGCTGATGCGGCAGTATTCGGCGATTAAGAAAGAGCACCCCACGGCTCTCTTGTTCTTTCGCCTGGGGGATTTCTATGAGCTCTTCTTCGATGATGCGGTGCTAGCCGCCAAGGAACTGCAAATTACCTTGACGTCGCGGAACAAAGAAAAGGGCGTTGCAATCCCGATGTGTGGTGTCCCCTTTCATGCAGCTGACGGGTATATCTCAAAGCTGATTCGCCGCGGTTATAAGGTTGCGATTTGTGATCAGGTGGAAGATCCGCGACTGGCGAAAAAGCTGGTTCGAAGAGAGGTTACGCGGGTTGTTACGCCGGGGACGGCGGCAGATTCCTCGCTCAACGCCGAAGAGAACAACTTTCTTGCAGCCGTGGTGGTTCGCGACGATCGCGCAGGATTTGCCGCGCTGGACCTGTCGACGGGCGAGTTCCGGGCGACGGAATTTTCCGGAGAGAGGGCCCCTCAAAGAATTGAAGAAGAACTTCAACAGTTGCGCCCAAAAGAGCTCCTGTATGCGAGTTCTGCACCTCTGTTTGACGCATTCGGCCGCCTAGGCGCAGACGCCAACTCCCGTCCGGCCGCGGCCGGCCCGGCCACGTTGGCAATGACTCCCCTTGACGACTGGATTTTCGCGCCCGATCATGCAATTCCACTCTTGGAAAACCATTTCGGCGTGCTTTCGCTCGAGGGCTTCGGACTGGCCGGCAAGCCCGCGGCGGCAGCCGCGGCAGGTGCCATCCTTTACTACGTTCGCAGCACGCAGCGCGGCACCCTCGATCACGTAGACCGGATCGGCTTCTACCAACGTCAGAGCTGCCTGGTTCTGGACGCGGTGACAGTTCGGAATCTTGAGCTGATTGAACCGCTTTTCGCCGGTACCGATTCCGCGGTCACGTTGTTTCGAACGCTGGATGCCACGGTGACGCCCATGGGCAAGCGCTTGCTGCGAGCATGGATGCTGCGACCGTCGATTGATGCCACTGAAATTGAGGGACGGCTGAACGCCGTTGAGGAGCAGGCCAAGCAGACGATTTCTCGGGAAGAAGTGCGTCGCGCACTCGAAGGCGTCCTCGATCTTGAACGGTTGCTGAGTCGAGTGACGCTGGAAACCGCAAATCCAAGAGATGTGATTGCCCTGGCAGCGTCGCTCGGACGAATTCCGGTAGTGCGCGCGGCACTCAGCCGACTGAGCTCGCAGCGTCTGCGGCAGTTGCACACATCCATTGATGAACTCGGGGATGTGCGGGAAGTGATCGCGAGGACAATCATTCCGGAACCACCGATTTCACTCAGTGATGGCGGAGTTATCCAGCGCGGTGCAGACCGCGAATTGGACGAACTGCACGAGTTGAGCCGTCACGGCAAGCAGTTCCTGGCGCAGATGGAGTTGCGCGAGCGCGAGCGCACGGGGATCGCGTCGCTCAAGGTCCGCTTTAATTCCGTTTTTGGTTATTACCTCGAAATTTCAAAGGCAAACCTTCACCTTGTGCCTTCCGACTATGAGCGGAGACAAACGCTGGTGAATGCGGAGCGTTTTACCACACCGGAACTGAAGGAATACGAGTCGAAGATTCTGGATGCGCAGGAGAAGATTGTCGAGATCGAACGGCGTATTTTCGGCGAGTTGCGCTCAACCATTGCCGGAGAGGCCCGAAGAATTCGACAGACTGCCTTGGCACTAGCAGAAGTTGACGTGCTCGCGTCGTTTGCAAATCTGGCAGTTCTGCGGAGTTATTGCCGCCCGCAATTCGACCATTCCTCGGACCTCGAAATTATCGGGGGGCGGCATCCCGTCATAGAACAGCAGCAACTAGCCGCAGCCGAGCGTGAACGGTTCGTGCCGAACGATCTGTACCTGAATTCGACGACCCACGAGATCCTGGTGCTGACCGGCCCGAATATGGGTGGCAAGTCAACCTATCTGCGGCAAGCGGCGCTGGCGGTGATCATGGCCCAAATGGGCTCGTTTGTGCCGGCGCAGCGGGCAAGACTAGGGATCGTCGATCGGGTATTCACCCGTATTGGAGCCAGCGACAATCTGGCCCGCGGGCGGTCGACCTTCATGGTCGAGATGACCGAGACGGCGGCAATCCTTCATACGGCAACGCCTCAATCTCTCATCCTGCTGGATGAAGTCGGACGGGGGACGGCCACCTACGATGGTCTCGCAATCGCATGGGCGGCAATCGAGTACTTGCATGCGCGCACCAGAGCCAAGACTCTTTTTGCGACTCACTATTTCGAATTGACCGAATTAGCCGAACAGCTTTCGGGTGTGAAGAACTACCGGGTGTCGGTCAAGGAGACGAAGACCGGAATCGTGTTTCTGCGTAAGGTCGAACCAGGAGCGGCGGATCGGAGTTATGGAATCGAGGTAGCCAAACTCGCCGGTTTGCCGGAGGAAGTTGTACGCCGGGCGCGCGAGGTCCTCGCTGAACACGAAAACGTCGAGAGTCGCATGAGCGCACACCTGACCGCGGATTCCTTTGCCCCAGGCGCGGCGCAGTTGACGATCTTCACGCCGCTATCACAGCCGGTGTTGGAGAAATTACGTGAGGTGGATTTGGATCATCTGACCCCCTTGGAAGCACTGAATCTGCTCGCGGAACTCAAGAAACAAGTTCAATAACTCTCGTCTAGAGGCCATTGCTGAATCGAACGATGTGCTTACCCGCAGGTGACGATTGCCCCCCCCAAGGGCCGAAGCCAGGAACCCTCGGCGCCGCGCAAGCATGCAATGTCATGAGTTCAGGCTCGCCGTTCACGTAAAATAGACCTTCATGCCAGGCGCGGCACGGCCCAAATCATCCGAACAGCTGGGACAGCTTGTGATCGTCGGCTTCGACGGCACGGAGATGTCGCCGCGGCTCTATGACCTATTGACGCGCTTGCAGCCGGCCGGTGTAATTCTCTTCGCGCGGAACATTGAGAGCGCGCAGCAAACTCACAAGCTGTTGAAAGATTGCCAGGCTTGCGTACGCCATCCGCTGTTCAATTGCGTCGATCTTGAAGGCGGTCGGGTGGACCGGTTCCGCAAGATCACAGGGTCCACGCCCTCGGCAGCCGACGCCTTTGCAAGCGGACCGAAGTTCTTTCGCAAGCACGGAGGAATCATCGGGAAGACTTGCCGGGCGCTGGGATTCAACGTGGATTTCGCGCCGGTACTCGATTTGGCATTTGCCGCATCGCAGAATGTGATGATCTCGCGTTCGGTGTCCGAGGACCCGAAGCAAGTGATCCAATATGCGCGGGAATTTCTGGGGGGACTTTCGGCTGCCGGAGTCATCGGTTCGGGCAAGCACTTCCCCGGACTGGGTGAAGGAAATTTGGATTCACATCACGACCTCCCGGTGATCGGCAAGGATTTCAAAAAACTTTGGGACGAGGACCTGGTCCCCTACCGGGTGATGAAGCGCGAGCTGCCAATGGTACTGATCAACCACGCGAACTATCCGGCTGTGACGCGGGACAAGCTGCCGGCATCATTGTCGAAGAAGTGGATTACCGATGTCCTGCGCAAACGGATTGGATACAAAGGCTTGATCGTGTCAGATGATCTCGAAATGGGCGGGGTGCTGAAAGCTGCGCCGATTGATAAAGCCGCCCTGGAGTTCATTCGTGCCGGCGGAGACCTCTGCTTGATCTGCCATCAGCAGGAATTCATTGAGCAGGCATTTGAGACGATGCAGCAAAGCTTCGAAGGTGACCCGGGTTTTCGACGGCGAGTGGCGGAATCACTCCACAGGATTGCAGCGTTCAAAAGGAAGCATGCAACCCAGCTCAGAATGCCGTCGGCACCGTCGCAGGACAAAATCGATCGGCTTTCGCGGCAACTGTGGGAATTCAGCGAGCGCGTGCGCTTGCAGCAGATGGCAGCAGAAGCGCGCGCTGGAGCCGGTGCATGATTGTTGCAGGAGTGATGAGTGGTACTTCGGCGGATGGAATTGATGTTGCACTAGTCGAATTTCCACTGATTCCCAAAGCGGGGGGCCGAAAGCGCAAGGCCGTGCAGTCCCCGAGTGAGGCGTCATTGCAGTTCCGGGGGCATGCAGAGCTTCCCTACCCGGCTGACGTGCGGCGACTGGTACTTGCCTCTATGAACTCGCCAAGGGCGAGCGTTGCTGATCTGGCACGATTGAACTTCCTCCTCGGAGACTTATATGCCGAGGCAGTGCTTTCAGCGCAAAGGAAGCTGAGGCTCAAGGCTGACCTCGTCGGTTGTCACGGGCAGACTCTCTATCACCAGGGCCGGCAGGCAACATTTCTGGGACGTCAACTCGCAGTCACGTGGCAGGCTGGCGACGGGTCGCGCATGGCGGTGAAGCTGGGCGTGCCGGTTGTTTCCGATTTTCGCCCCGCGGATATGGCGGCTGGAGGAAAAGGCGCGCCGCTTGTTCCCTTTCTCGATTACCTGCTTTACCACGATCCGGCAATTGGCAGGGTCATGCTCAATATAGGAGGCATCGCAAACGTGTCGGCGCTGCCTCCGGGAGCAACGCTTGATCAGGTCATCGCTTTCGATACTGGCCCCGGCAACATGGTGATCGATGCACTCACGGAACAACTTTTTGGGGAGCCGTGCGACCGTGATGGCAAGATTGCCGCCTCGGGCCGGGTGCTGGAGGATATCGTCCGGCGATTTCTCGGGGAAAGCTACTTCCGCCAGAAGCCACCAAAGACCTCCGGACGCGAGGAGTTTGGACGGGAGTTTACGCGGGAATTCTTGCATGCGTGCAACATGTGGGGAAAGGGGCACGAGATGCCCGTGGAAAAGAGGGACGTAGTTGCCACCGCTACGGCCTTCACCGCGCGCTCGATCCGCGACGCGCTTAGGCTTTATGTGGTGAAGAAGGGTAGTTTTTCGGAACTCATTACTTCTGGGGGTGGAACCAAGAATCCAACGCTGATGAGCGCGTTGTCATCGGGCGTCGAGGAGCTTGGATTCAAAGTGCGCTCCTCCGACGAATTTGGGATTCCTTCGGGTGCGAAGGAGGCGGTTGCATTTGCGGCTCTTGCATACGAAACCTGGAACCATAGGCCGTCGAATGTGCCGTCCGCAACCGGCGCGAAGAGGCCGGTGGTGTTGGGGAAGATTTCGCTTCCGTGAAGAAAGCTGAATGATAGATTGGGATTCGTTGAGAATTGGTCTTCGATTTCCCGAATCTGCTCGACGATTTGCTAGCTGTGATTCACTGCTTATGCCCGTTTACATTGCACTGCTTCGAGGCATCAACATCGGTCCGCACAAGCGGATGAAGATGGAGAAGCTCCGTGCATCCTGCGAAGCGCTGGGCTTCAAGAAGGTTAAAACCTACATTCAGAGCGGGAATGTCATTTGCCAGGCGGGGACACTGTCCTCAGATGCTGCCGCCAAAAGAATCGAAGCGCAGATCGCGAAGGATTTCGGGTTCTCGGCCAACGTGATTGCCAGAACTGCGGGCGAAATGAAGCAAGTCCTCGAGGGCAATCCCTTGCTTAAAGAGCCCAACATAGATTCTGAGAAACTTCACGTGGTGTTTTTGCCGGAGGCTCCCCCTTCCGAGTCAATTAGGCAATTGCAATCCATTGTTTTGGCTCCAGACAAAGTCCGACACAAAGGCAAAGAAATCTATTTCTATTTTCCGAATGGCGTCTCGGGAAGCAGCATTTGGAAACACAATCTGGATCGCGTGCTCGGGGTCTCGGGTACCATGCGGAACTGGAGGACGGTGAACACTCTCCACCAAATGGCGGGAGAATGCGGATAAACCCGACAGCTGCCAGTCATAAGAGATCGTCTCGTGTAGAGAGGATGCGGGTATGTGGACTATGGTTCTGGCCCATCTTGGGTCTGACTTTGCTCGTCTTTCTTCTCTCCTGTTCCCCCAGGCCGGACTCGAACACGCTGGTGATGATCATTGAATCCAGTCCTACGAATCTCGATCCGCGCGTGGGGGTGGACGCACAATCAGAACGGATTGCCGGTTTGCTCTTCGACAATCTCCTCTCTCGCGATCAACAACTTAGCGTAAAGCCCGGGCTCGCAGAGAGTTGGAATATCCCCGATCCGAAAACGTATGTGTTTCACCTTCACCGCGGGGTGAGATTTTCCGATGGGCGAACGCTCACCTCGCGTGACGTCAAGTGGAGCTTCGACTCCGTGCTTCAGGGCAAGATTCGAAGCCCGAAGGCAGGAACCTACAAGTGGGTCGAGCGCATCGAGACACCGGATGACTACACGGTTGTTTTCCATTTGAAACAACCATGGGCGGCGCTGTTATGGAACGTCGCCGGCGGCGAAGGAATGGGCATCGTTCCTTACGGAAGTCGGGAAGAAATCAGCCGGAATCCCGTTGGATCCGGTCCGTTCAAGTTTGTAAGCGCGGAACAGGACCGGGATGTGGTGATCGAAAGAAACAATTACTACTGGGGGCAACGAGCAAAGCTGGATCGAGTGCGCTTTATGGTGGTCCCTGACACCACCACCCGCGCACTTGAACTCCGGAAAAACAGCGCTGATGTGGAGATCAACGCGCTGACGGCTGATATCGAACGTACTCTCCAAGCTCAACCGCACCTTTCCAGCCTTCATGGACCCGGCACGCGCTTGGCCTATATCGCATTCAATCTGCGGGACCCCATCCTAAAGGACCTCAGAGTCCGCCAAGCGATTGCATATGCGATTGACCGACCGGCACTGGTTCACTACCTATGGCGCGGTCAGGCGCGACTAGCCTCTAGCCTTCTTCCTCCCGAGAGCTGGGCTTATGAAGCCAACGTCACCCAGTATCAGCATGACCCCGAAAAGGCCCGGCGCATTCTCGAGGACGCAGGATACATCGCCAAGAATGGTGTGCGCTTTCATATCACCATGAAGACTTCGACGGAAGAGAGCTCCCGCGCGATGGCGGCCGTTTTCCAGCAGCAGCTCCGCGAAGTTGGGATCGCACTGGACATACGCAGCTTTGAGGCTGCTACTTTCTTGGCGGATGTAACCCACGGCGAGTTTCAGATGTATTCGCTGCGCTGGGTCGGCGGCAACGAAGACCCGGACATGTTCAACTACGCATTTCACTCATCCAACATCATTCCCCATGGCGCGAATCGCCAGTACTACAGCAATCCGCAGGTAGATGCGCTCATCGAGAAAGCCCAAACGGAACTGGATCAAAATGTACGGAAGCAGGATTATGCGGAGATTCAGCGGATCCTGGCGAACGATCTTCCCTATGTCTATCTCTGGTATTTCGACAATTTGATGGTGTACTCCAAGCGCGTGCATGGGCTGGAACTGAATCCCTCGGGGAACTTTGATTTCTTGAAAACCGCCGAACTGCGGTGAAAAGCAAGAGATGTCACCTGTGAAAGCAACACCCCACCACTAAGCTCCTGTCTAGAGATTGCAAGTACCATCCCAAAATAAAGCTCTGCAGTTTGGTACCATCAAACCTGGGTGAAAATACTCTTTATTGGCGATATTTTCGGCCGGCCGGGGCGGACGATTGTCCGCGACAAGCTCGCCGACTTGGTGCGCGAACACTCCATCGATCTCGTGGTGGCCAACGGCGAAAACGCGGCCGCCGGCTTTGGCATTACACCGTCCCTGGCAGACGACTTGTTCGAACTTGGGATCGACGTGATGACCACCGGCAACCACGTCTGGGACAAGCGCGAAATCATCGACTACTTCAACTCTGCCGATGGTAATTCCAACTGCCCGGCACGGAGGCTGCTGAGACCGGCAAATTACGCACCGGAGCTGCCGGGGTATGGCGTTTACGAGGGTCGCAAGAATGAGGTGCCGTACGCAGTGATCAATCTGCAAGGCCGAGTGTTCATGGCGTCGAATGACGATCCATTTCGAAAGATGGATGAGCTCCTGAAGCAGATCAAATCCAAGGTCGTGTTCGTGGATATTCACGCTGAAGCCACATCGGAGAAGATTGCGCTTGGATGGTATCTGGATGGTCGCGTGACGGCCTTGGTAGGAACACACACGCACGTACCGACTGCCGACGAGCGCGTCCTGCCCGGTGGGACGGCTTACATCACCGACGTTGGCATGACCGGTCCTTATGACAGCGTGATAGGAGTGAACAAAGAGCAAATCATCACCCGCTTCTTGAATAACATGCCGACACGGTTTGAGGCGGCCACGGGAGATGTAAGGCTGTGTGCGGTTGCAGTGGATGCAAATGAGGCGACCGGCAAGGCACGTTCGATTAAAAGAATTACGGTGAGCTGAACTACGCATTCGCACAAAGGTACCCTCAAAAGAATCCCCGCGGAGGAAGGCCGCCGGGCCAACCAAAATCGTGGGCCTTGCGTGATGTTGAAGGACGATCTTGGGGAGGCCGCCGCGCCTTGCTCCAAGCACCAACGTGGCTATGTCGCTGATTCATGACAGTCTCTCTCCCAGACGCTGAGGCATACGTTTTTGATATCGATGGCACCTTGCTGGTGACGCGCGATCTGGTGCATTGGAACGCATTGCATCAGGCGATGCTGGAAGCATACGGGGTGGACACAACCATCGACGGAATTCCTTACCACGGAATGACAGACCTCTCGATCCTGCGGGCGGCCATTTCGCGCAAAGGTGTTCTGGGGAGCGCATTTGAAGCGGGGTTGGCGAAGGCGCTGGAAATCGTGTGCCGGGAGGTGGATGCGAATCGTGCCGGCATCTGCCCACAGGTCTGTCGGGGAATACCCGCGCTGCTCACCAAACTACATTCGCAGGAAAAGGTGCTGGGGGTTGCCTCGGGAAATCTTGAGACCGTGGGCTGGCACAAGATCGAAACGGCGCAGTTAAGGCACTTCTTCAGCTTCGGTTTTTATAGTGATCAGTGCGAGACCCGCGCAGGGATTTTCCAGAACGCGGTGGAATGTGTTCGACAGACGCTAGGTGCGGAAGCGCGAACCTGTTTTGTTGGTGATACGCCTGCCGATGTGAAAGCCGCGAAAACGATTGGAGCACAGATCGTTGCGGTCGCGAGCGGCACGTTCGGGTTAGACGAACTGAGAGCTTGCGGGCCGGATTTGTGTGTTGCACATTGCGAGGAGCTACTGGGCTAAGCGTGGGACCTGCTGATTGCGTTCTCAGCAAATCAAAGCTCCAAGAGACTCTTGCCGTACAGATCTCAATCCTGAAGGGATTCTCGGAGCGCAGAGCGGATTTCATGGGCTCGCTGATGGGGCAAGTTCTGCAAGGCGGCTTCCGCCAATGACACATACACAGCCTTGATGCCAGGCGAACGCGAGAGGGACTTAAGCTGCAAACGCACGGTCTCTGCATCACCGCGGACGAAGGGACCGGTAAATGCACCGGGAGCGCCCAACTCCTGGTAATTCGAAATTGTCTGGCGGATGATGGGCAACATGCGGATGCGGGCTTCGGACGGCGTGAGGCCGGCCAGCATTGCTGCCTTTTCGGATGCTGCAAGCAGGGATATGAGCAAGGGGCAAATGAGCGTGGCGAACAGATGGTAAGCGGGTTTGTTCTGCTTGCGAATGATGACGGGGTTGCCGCCGACTCGCTTGGCGGCCAGTCTCGCGGCACGAATGGCCAGGGGATCACCTTCGATTGCGAACGGCACATCCCTTAGACTGGGGACTGATTTGCGGACAAATGTCATCAAGGGATGGACAGAGGCAACGCTTGCGCCCGCTTTCTTGAGTACGGCCAGTTTGTCACTGGTTAGAACCCCGCTCGAATGAAACACGACTCTTTTCTTCCATTCCCAAGACGCGAGCTCGACTGCGGTGGCTTCTATGCGCGAATCGGGAACGCAAAGCCAAACCAGCTTGCCTTTAAGTTCGGCGCTGTTGAGAGTTGTTGCGGTCGCACTCAGTGCTTGAGCGAGTCGGTGCACTTGAGGCGAAACATGGTGGTGAGCGACAAGCTCGGACACTCTGTATCCAGCGGAGTGGAGATGGGTGGCGAGGGCTACCCCCAGCCGGCCTGGTCCGACAATGGAGATTGATGGTTCCTTCACGCGGGGAGGATATCAGAGGATGGGTCAAACCAGAGGCCAGCACGGTTGCCGCTGCGGGACTGCGGCAGCTACTTCGCGGCTGGACTCAAACGGGGCCTCAAAACATTGGAACTAACCAAGCTCACAAGGTGACCAGCTGATGATCCAAGCAGGCTGGATTGATGACATCAAGGACTGAGTGCAAAAGTCCGGTACCATGCCTGCCCAGAAAGTAAGCACCAGCCAGCTCACGCTCCTGAAGCGTCTTGTCAGGGTACAGTGCGTTGCTCAGCAGACGCGAATGTCGTTCGGCTACTTCGCTCTGTCGCAACTCAGCGCGGGCGGCGCGGGAACGGAGGGTGCTGAGTTGATGAAGCATCTTCGCTTCAGCGTTTTTCGCCGAGTCAGTCAGGGTTTTATCCAGTTGCTCTAGGGCTTCACGCACAGCAACCATGGAACACTCGACCGCAGTCTGCGCCTGCTCGAATGAACTCTGCAGCTTGGGATCGAGCAGTCGCGCCCCTAGTTTCTGACGCAAGAATTCATCGCCCTGGAAGAGATCGTGGAACCCGAGCTCGTACCTCTCCAGCAGCGTCCTGGGCTTGGACTCGATCAACGTGGCGGAAAAGCGTGGCAAGATCGGAGTCACTCGGCCAAGCAGTTTGTCGTATAGCACCCCCAATTGTGCAAAGTATGCAACTTCGGCGGCTCCCCCCACGTAAGCGAGTGTGGGAAGCAGATAGTCCTGAAGAACCGGACGCAAGAGCACATTGGGGCTGAAAGAAGAAGGCGTGCTTACGGCCAGTTGCAGGAGCTCTGCCTTGGGAACGCGTTCCTCTCCTACGACAAACTCATCTTCCGACTTGAGATGCAGAGGGATGCGAGAGCCTTGGCGAATCAGGAAGAGCGGAGTGGTCGTATTCGTGATCCGCACCTGCCGATGGTAGTCCGCCGCTTGAAGCTCTTGATCCCGTTCAAGCAGGGCGCGATTGAATTCCGTGGCGCGTCCGAGGACCTCTTTATAGATTGGGGCGGCGATGGCATCGAGCTCAGGGTCCGACGCATCGAGAAGGATAACTCCGAAGTCCGCGAAGATGCGGGCGAAAAGCTTGGCGAATGCGGTCCCGAAGCTCTCTTCCGGGCGATAGCAATCTGAAATCCAAGTCGAGATTTCCGAATCACCGAGCAGCTGTTTTGCGCGCTCGGTCAGCCCATCGATTTCCCCACCGAAGTGGAACGACGCGACGGGAGCATCCTGGCCGTCGTGAGCCGCACAGCTGAGCATCTCGAGATTCCCTTCGACTCCCGGCAGTTTGACCTGGTTCACTTCCTCCAGATCATGATCTTCTGTCGCCAGCCAGAACACCGGGACGCACTCGATACCCAGCTTTCGCGCTTCCGCAGCCGTCTTAACCGCACTGAGCGCCTTGTACAGCGAGAAGACTGGCCCGCCAAACAGACCAACCTGCTGTCCGGTGACTAGGGCGAGCGCCCCGGACCTAAATGCGGCAATGTTCTCTAGAGTCTTCTCGGAGGAGCCGAAACTCTTATTTTGCCGGTCAAGAATCTCCGCTACGTGGGCGCGGCGGTCAGCAGGATACTGAACGTTAGCGGCTTCGTCCTCTGCCCATTCCAAAAACATCGGAGAGCGACGGTAAAAGGGGTGAGTCGAAGGAGTGCGCTCGATAAAATCCAGGAACAGGCGCGTGGTGTGCGGAACCTGGCGGAATGGAAAACAATGCGATTTCAACGCTGGCATCCCATTACGAAATGGAATAGATGGTTCATTGATCAGATGACGAAACCTATCTCAGGATGCAAAGATAATAAAGTATTTAAACAATTGCACCACCGGGCCATGGGTTCATTGAACGTGGCTCAAAGACTCAATCCAGCACAAGATCCCTGTAGGAACGCTGGCGCCCCGGGGGAGCCTGTTGCAGCCAAACCCTAGTACTGCACCACCAACCTTGGCTGGCCGCACGGTGCGGCTGGAACCGCTACGTCCCGAGCATGCTCCCTTGCTTTGGGAGATCGCAAAAGACCATCTAGCGGATCTTTTTCAATGGATTCCGTACAAGATGGAATCGTTGGAGGATTTTCGTAATTTCAACCGGCATGTGCTCGATGAGCAGGGGCGCGGCTTAACGGTTCCGTTCGCGTTATTCGAGCGAAATTCGGAACAAATCGCGGGCACGACTCGATATATGAACATTGATTTTCCAAACCGGAAGGTGGAGATCGGCTCGACGTGGATCGCGCCCGCGTGGCAACGCACCGCTGTGAACACAGAAGCCAAGTATCTGTTGCTGCGACATGCGTTTGAGGTCTGGAAATGCCTGCGAGTCGAGCTAAAAACCGACTCGCTGAACCAGCGCTCACGAGAGGCGATTCTGCGCCTCGGCGCTAAACAGGAGGGCACGCTGCGCAAGCACATGCTGACCTGGGATGGGCGGCAGCGTGATTCGGTTTACTTCAGCATTCTCGATACTGAGTGGCCAGAGGTGAAGGCTGGGCTCATCGCGAAAATGGAATCCCGGTGATCGACGGTGGCGTTGTTTCAGCCGATCCTCTTGGGGGGCTGCAAGGGCGTGGGTTCATGGGCCTGGGGCATTTTTGAAGGGAATGGTTTGCGTTGGTTCCGGTGCGCCAGGATCGCAGGAGGGACTTGGGCAAGAATTCGCCGGCCGGGACGCTATCTGGAGGGCTCCTCCCGCGCCTGATTGCAGCGGATTACAATAGCTGCATGTCTGATCCCCTGGTGATAGCAGGCCGCGCCTTCAAGTCTCGCCTTATCGTTGGAACCGGGAAATACAGGTCTTTTCAGGAGACAGCACGTGCGCTCGATGCCAGCGGCGCGGAGATCGTGACGGTGGCAGTTCGTCGTGTCAACCTGGATAGAAGCAAAGAGTCTCTGCTCGACCACATCGACCCCGCGAAGTATTTCTTGCTGCCGAACACCGCCGGGTGCTATACGGCAGAAGAAGCCATCCGAACCGCTCGACTCGGGCGCGAGGTCGGGATTTCCGACTGGGTGAAGATCGAAGTCATCGGCGACTCAGCCACGCTCTATCCCGATGTTCAGGCCACACTGGAGGCCACACGGGTGCTGGTGAAAGAAGGATTCACAGTACTTCCCTATACCTCGGACGACGTGGTCTTCGCCAAGCGGCTACTCGATGCCGGGGCTGCCACCATCATGCCACTGGCAGCGCCGATCGGAACGGGATTGGGAATCCAGAACAAGGCGACGTTGCAAATATTGCGTGAGATGATCACCGGCGTGCCGCTGATCGTTGATGCCGGTGTGGGCACGGCCTCCGATGCAACCCTGGCCATGGAGCTCGGCGCAGACGCGGTGCTCATGAATACCGGAATCGCCGCAGCGAACGAACCGGTGCTGATGGCCGAAGCGATGAAAAATGCGGTGGTCGCAGGGCGCCAGGCATACCTTTCCGGCCGCATGCAAAAGAAGCTCTATGCAACCGCCAGTTCGCCGATAGAGGGCGTAGTGCGGTAGGTATTCCTTTCGATCGCAAGCTGCGATACTATTCCGTCATTCATTTCCTGGTATTGCGATACTTCTTAGTACTTCCGGTCGGCAGTCTTCTAGAAATCCGCGGCTATTGCAAAGGGGGCTCATGTTGAGGCTCAAAGTGAATGGAGTGGAACGCAGCTTTGACGGTGATCCGCAAATGCCATTGTTGTGGTACCTGCGAGATATCCTCGGACTCACCGGTACTAAGTACGGCTGCGGCATGGCGCTGTGCGGCACGTGTACGGTGCACCAGAATGGCAAGGCCATCCGCGCGTGCGTGACTCCCATGAATAAGATCGCCGGCTCCGAGATTAGGACAATCGAGGGTCTTTCTGCCGACGGGTCCCATCCCGTACAGAAGGCGTGGATGAAGATCAATGTCCCGCAATGCGGATACTGCCAGCCTGGGCAGATCATGCAGGCGGCGGCCTTACTCGCCAGCAATCGCCATCCCTCCGATGCTCAGATCGATGAAGCGATGGCAGGCAACTTGTGCCGCTGCGGAACGTATCAGCGAATTCGAGCCGCGATTAAAGAAGCAGCGGGAGAACGGGCATGAGCGAAATCACAAACGTCAGTCGCCGCGGTTTTCTTCACGGGGTATTTTCTGCAGGCGCGCTGGTGCTGAGCTTTAAGCTAGCGCCGCAGGCATTGTGGGGGGCTGAGAGCACTGCTCAAACCGGCGTTGAACAAGCGCCTTTCCATCCGAGTGTGTGGCTTGGGATTGAACCGGATGGTAGCGTCATTATTGTGGCGCACCGGTCGGAGATGGGCTCTGGCAGCCGCACCGCCCTGCCGCTCGTGTTGGCCGAGGAACTCGACGCCGACTGGAAGCGTGTCAAGATCGAACAGGCCATTGGCGACAAGCGTTACGGTTCGCAGGACACGGACGGTTCCCATTCCGTGCGGGATTTCTACCAGCCCATGCGCGAGGCAGGTGCGGCCGCGAGGATTATGTTGGTGCGTGCTGCAGCGAAGGAGTGGGGCGTTCCAGAATCCGAATGCGAGACCGACCTTCACAGCGTTGTACACAAGTCGAGCGGCAAAAAATCCGATTATGGAAAGCTGGTGGCGACCGCTGCGCAAGTCCCGGTTCCCGGGAAAGAGGAGTTGAAGTTCAAGCCGAAAAATAGATGGCGATATGTTGCCAAGGGATCGCCCAGCTACGATCTGGGGACGATTTGCTGCGGGAAGGCTGTCTTCGGGGCGGATGCGCATGTCGACGGCATGCTGTTCGCGACGGTGCAGCATCCGCCGGTTCTCGGTGCCAAAGTGAAGTCCTTTGACGACAAAGCACCGCTGCAAGTGAAGGGCGTACAGCAAGTGATCGCGATTGACGGGTTCAAAGGCGCTCCCGCGTTTCAGCCTTTGGGAGGTGTCGCTGTCGTCGCGGACAATACCTGGTCCGCATTCGAAGGAAAAAGGAAGCTGAATGCCACCTGGGAAAACTCGCCCCACGCTGTGTACAACTCCGATGAATTCAAGAAGGAGTTGCAAAATACAGCCCGGGCCGCAGGCAAAGTCATGCGCAACCAGGGCAACGTGGATGCCGAGTTCGCTAAGGGCGGCAAGATCATCGAGGCCGACTACTATGCGCCGCACCTCGCCCATGTTTCCATGGAACCCCCGGTAGCTTTGGCGGATGTGCGTGGCGACAGGGCCGTGATCTGGACCTCAACACAAAATCCTCAGGCGGTGCAGGAGGTGGTTGCCGCCCAGCTGGGAATTCCGCAGGGGAACGTGATCTGCAATGTCGCCCTCCTGGGTGGAGGTTTTGGGAGAAAATCAAAGCCCGACTACGTTGCCGAGGCTGCCATTCTCTCGAAGAAAACCGGCAAGCCGGTGAAGGTCGTGTGGAGCCGCGAAGACGACGTAAAGTTCGGGTACTACCATTCGGTGGCAGCAATGTACATGAAAGCGGCGGTCGGTAGCGATGGAATGCCCACGGCTTGGTTGCATCGTTCGGTGTTCCCGCCCATCGGGTCCACGTTCGTCGAAGGGACGCAATACGGCGATGAAGACGAGATGGGGATGGGATGGACCGACGTTCCCTATCAGCTGGCGAACTTCCGCGCGGAGAATGGGCCGGCCTCGGCTCACGTGCGCATCGGCTGGCTCCGCTCTGTGGCGAACATTTATCACGCCTTCGCGGTTCAGTCGTTTACCGACGAACTGGCTTATGCGGCGGGAAAGGACCCGCTCGAATATCGGTTAGCACTGCTCGGCAATCCCCGGAAAATCGACCCGAAGCAAACCCAGGGTTTTCCCGAAAGCCCCGCCGGTTACGAGTACGACACCGGGAGATTACGGCGAGTCATCGAGTTGGTGGCGGAGCAGTCCAATTGGGGCAAGAGAAAACTTGGCAAGCGTCACGGACTGGGTATCGCCGCTCACCGGAGCTTCCTCACCTACGTCGCCACGGTGGTCGAGGTCGAGGTGAACGATCAGGGAGAGGTTCGAATTCCGCGAGTGGACACGGTGGTCGATGCCGGACTGGTGGTCAACCCTGAGCAAACCCGTCTGCAGTTTGAAGGCGCAGCTGTTTTCGGAACCAGCTTGGCACGCTACGGCGAAATTTCGGCTAAGAACGGAGTCATTGAGCAATCCAACTTCAACGACTACCAGATTGCTCGCATGGGTGATGCCCCGTACCAGGTGAACGTGCAGGTGCTCGAGAGCGACGAGCCACCGGCCGGAGTAGGCGAACCTGGCGTTCCACCATTCGCGCCGGCGTTATGCAACGCCATCTTCGCGGCGACAGGAAAGCGAGTGCGGGAACTGCCACTTTCAAAAACGGACTTCTCGGCGGCATAGACTAGCCTCAATTTGTAGACCACGGGTCTCATGGCCCGGATTCTGCCCGATTCGCCTGCCGTAAAGCGTGATTTTTCGTGAACTACAGAATTGTGGGGATGGCGTGTGTACAAACCTATGCCTAGCATTTGAGTGGGATTTTTGTCGAGAGTGCCTGTTGGGCACAGGAGAATCGGAAAATGATGAAAACGCCGGGTGTTACGAGCTTTCTTGCAATGCTGGGCACGGTGGTACTGGTGATCTCGAGCGCAGGGCGGATCCAAGCCCAATCCAGTGACACGAATCGCGACGATGCCTCAGCTACCAGTACCAGCACCAAAGACGAGTCGGATATTGAAAAACGGATCAAGAACGCGGCCCAGGTTCTCGAAGAGGTGATGGGCCAGAAAGATAAAGCGATCCCTGACAAGATCATGAGCGATGCAGAGTGTATTGCGGTGGTACCTTCCATGGTCAAGATCGCCATCGGTTTCGGGGGAAGCCACGGGAAAGGTGTTGCCACTTGCCGTACGGAAACAGGTTGGAGTGCGCCAGCCCCGTTCGGGATCACCGGCGGAAGCTGGGGCCTGCAGATCGGCGGCCAAGCCATTGACCTAGTGATGCTGGTGATGAACAAGAAAGGCATGGATGCGTTGCTGTCAAGCAAGTTCAAGATCGGTGCCGACGCCTCCGCAGCGGCTGGGCCGGTTGGACGTCAAAGCGAGGCCAGCACCGACTGGAAGATGAAATCGGAAGTGCTGACCTATTCACGAGCGCGCGGAATCTTTGCCGGAATCGACCTGAGCGGCGCAAAGATTTCACAAGATGCAGATGAAACCAGAATTCTGTTCGGGAAGATGATCCCATTTGCCACCATCCTGAGCGGCAAAATCGCACCTCCAACCGGCAGCGAGCCGTTCCTGGCAGCCGTACGTAAATATGCGGCACAGTCGCGTGAGCAGGGAGCGCTGAATCCAGCTTCGGCCCCAGCGTCCCATTAGCCAAACCGGATTGCGAAGACTAAGGGAACTGCGTTCGCAAGCAGTTCCCTTTTTGCGTTTCTGCAAGCACTGCGAGTTCCCGTTGACCCGGAATGGTCGCGGCTAAGCGCACTCGCGCGCTAGCGTTTTCACTCCCACGAAATCCTCGAATTGGATGGCACGCTTCTCGGCGGTGTGTTCGGCGAGTACTCTTTCCTGGGCACGATGGCGAATGGCATCGATCTGTTCATGGCTCAGCCCCTTCAAGAGTGTGACCACGGCCGAGGACGAGTCGGCCAAAAGGATTTCAGCGCCGGGGGTGAAGAAGGTATCAATTCCATTCCAAGTGTCCGAGATAATGGCCGCCCCGCAACCTGCGGCCTCGAAAAGACGGACTGAGGGTGAGTATCCGGCTTCGATCATCTCTTTGCGGGTTAGATTTAAGGTGAAACGGCTGGAACAATAAAACGGTGGATGAAATTTCGGTTCTAAATGAACGATGCGTTTTATGTTCTTAGGCCAGAAAACGCTAGCGGGATACTGCGGTCCGGCGACCACGAACCTGCTGTCGGGTAGCGTCCCAGCCGGCTTGCACAGCAGTTCCTCCAATCTTGTCTGGCGATCAGCCGCATAAGTTCCCATGTAGCTCAGATCACAGCGGAACCGGTCGTCGGGTTCACTGATGCGATAGCGATCGGGATCAAAAGAACAATATAGCGGAACGGCGCACCGCGCGCCAAATTTCTCCGCCAGTTCGCGTAACAGAGGGCCGCCGGTGAAGCTGAAATAAATGTCAAACCCTTTGAGCTGCTCGCGGGTGAGATATTCCGCGTCCCCATTGCGAAGCTTGGAAACCGTGATGGGCGTGTCAATGTCATAGAACACTTTCACCGCGGCATTGGAGCTTAGAACTGTGTCGATCGCCCCGGCAGAGTCCGGGAAATAAGAACCGACCATGGCAACGTCGGCGTCACCCAGCTCGCGGCGGAGCAGCGGTTGAACCTCGGGCCAACCTTCATAAATATGCGTGCGGCAGAACGGTGGCTGGGGCATGTCACGGTTCGAGGAATACCACTCGAGATCGCGTTCGAAGAAGACGACGTCGTGACCTCGAGCGTTGAGAGCGCGGAGGAGCGCTCGATAAGTTGTGGCGTGCCCATTTCCCCAGGACGAGGTAATCGACAAGCCGCAAATGACGATTTTCATCAGTTCTCTCGCTAGATCATTCCCGCCGCGGAATTGGCCGTGACTGACAGTCCGTGCTGGTCCAAGATGTCATCCACTTGCCGGGCACGAAGCTGGTAGGTATGATCGCGCAGCGCACGCTGGCTTAGGGCGGTGCCAATGGCCTGCGCCTCGTCTGGCCTAATATTCCGCAAATACCGCACAATTTCTCCTGCGTCGTGCGCCACCAGGATCTCTCGTCCAGGCTCGAAGAAGTGCTCAACTCCCAGCCAGGCATCTGTGATGAGGCAAGCTGCTGCTCCGGCTGCCTCGAATACGCGGGTTGGAGGAGAAAATCCTACTTTGGCCATGGATTGGCGGTTGATATTGAGCACCATGCGCGCGGAGGAGTTGATCGCGTTGTGATGGGCCGTACCCACGTGCCCGATCCAGCGTACGTTCGCGGGCATTTTCTTTCCGCCCCAACCTTCGCCGCCCAAGAGGAACTGAAACTCCGGAGCTTGCTCGGCAGCCGCAAAGAAGAATTGCTCGACGCGGGCTTCCCTGTCGGGCATGCGATTGCCGAGAAACGCCAGATCGCATTTCAGCCGCGAATCAGTTGCAACCGGGAAGTGGGTGTCGGGGTCGAGCGCGTTATAGATGGGATAACAATTCTTCGCGCCGAAATTTCGATAGTGTTCGACCACCGGCTGTCCACCACCATAGGTGAAGATGAAGTCATATTGCGGGATCAGCCTACGGAACGGATCGCGCGGGTTCTCTTCCACGCGGGCGAGGGTTGCAGGGGCGTCCACATCCCAAAAAGCCGCATGTGCGCTCCCTGCACGGCATTGAAGGACTTCACGTTCGAGCAGCTCGTCGTCTGCCCCCACTCCGCTGTGTTTAACGATCAGGTCTGAGGCGCAGGCCTCGCCAAGAACCGATTCGAGATCACGCGGCGTTTGATAGACCCTGACATTGGCATAATCGATCGTCGGGCAATCGCGGTTCTGCTGCCGCTTGTAGATATCCGGCTCAGCGAAGGTGATGTCGTGACCAAGCGCGTGGAGATGCTTGTAAATGCCACGGTAATAGGTGGCAGCGCCATTCCAGTAACATGAGGTCAAGCTGGAGCCGATCACGTATAGTTTCATTCCTCAGCTCTCCAGTTCTTGGCAGATTTCGAGTAACTGCTGCGCTCGATGCGCGCAAGTGTGACGCGTGCGAACGGTCTCTAAACCGCTCGCGGCGAGCTGCTGGCGAGCGCCGTCATCGCGCAACAAGTTCTTGAGTTCGGCGATCATCGCCCTTGAGTCCGGGACGCAAATGTAGTCCTGACCGGGGCGAAACAAGCCTTCGGCGTCGTCCCATGGCGCGCATACGAGGGGTGATCCGGAAGCCAGCGCTTCAAACACCCGAATGGTAGGCACGCCACTCAGGCCGTTCGCATAGAATCGGCGTGGAACATGCAGGCTGGTCTTGCTGCGCGCATACATTTGCGGGGCGTTCAGGTTGGGCAAGTAGCCGCGGAACTGAATCTTGGAGTCGGCAAGACGAGCGAGAGCATGCTTGGGATAGCGAACTCCGTGGACGGCGAAGGTGGCGCTGGGCAACGCGGCGGCGGGCGTCATGAGCAACTCTTCCAGCTCGCGGGAGCGCTCTTCGTCCCCCCAGTTCCCGATCCAGACTGCGTCCGTGTCCTTTTCCGCAACCCTGGGGAAAAAATGAACGGTGTCTGCGGCTTCGTGAAATGTCCAGGTGTGCTGCACGCCAAAGCTTTCCCTGTATATGCGCCGGACCGCCTCGCCGAAGGCCAGAACGCCATCAAATTTGCTTAGCGGAAAACGAAGGATTTCCTGCGGAGCGGTATAGGCGCGATGGTGTGTATCGTGGAAAAGCATGCGGAACCGGAACTGGGGTTTCAGTTCCAAGATTGCGTTGACAAGTTCGGCCGAATTCCATTCGTGGATCACGACGATCTCGGCACCAGCAAGTTCAGCCTTGAGGTACGCTCTCCAGTCTTCCGTCAGGGAGTAAAAACGCACGTCTAGTTGGGGAAACGCTCTGCGGAGGTTGACGGCAGCTTCATCGAGCGCATTCTCACCTTCGGCGGCGAGATTCTGGATCGACCAGCCATCACGCTCTTCGTAGCAGCGGACCTCGTGGCCGAGTTTCTGGAGTTCCCCGGTCAGGCCGCGAAGGAAATGCGCGTTGCCGTGGTTCCAATCGGAAATCCAGGAATGCGCGAAAAATCGGAAGCGTAACCGTCCGATCATGCGAACTTCTCCGTTCGTGAAGTGACCTGATGGTAGGCGTTCTCGTATTCGGCGACCATTCTCGTGGCGGCAAATTTCTGGCAGGCGCGAAGGAAGGCTCGATTGGCGAATCGGTCCCGCAAGGCATGATTGCTGCTGAGTTCCTCACTCAGTCGCGCCAGGTCAGCAGGGTCGTCTTTGCGGAAATAGGCGGCAGCGTCCCCCCAGAGTTCATGGAAGACGGGGAGGTCATTCATCACCAGCGCGCACCGGGAGAATGCCGCCTCGAGTGGGGATAGGCCGAAGGGTTCGTATCGCGAGGTAGCAGCATACAGCGATGTTTTCGCGTAGATATGGCGAAGATCGTCCTCTGATTTTGGGCCGCTAAGCTCGATGTTTGGAGGGAGAGCCGGAGGGGCCCTCTTTTCGCGACCGGGCTCCTGCGTCCAGCCGACGATTTTCGTTTTGACGGTCGGAGCAGCCTGCAGCAACAGGGAAACGTGTTTGCCTTCATCCCAGATACGGCCGACGGAGAGAAGCAGGTCTTCCTTGTGTTGGTCGGGATCGAACAGTTCTCCCGAGCGGCCGTTGTAGATGACGGCTCCATGCTCCGGAAGCAGGTAGTGCCGTGAGACCGCGTCGAGCATCCACTGCGAGGGCGCAACCACCAGGTCCGCAGCGCGCAAGCCGTTGGTCACATGCTCGCGGTACCGCCGCATCCATGGGGTGTGGTCTGGCTCGCGACCGTGAACCGCCACCCACCAGCTCACGACGTCGCTGTGGGCAACGACGATTCGCGGCACATCGACGTCGATGTCGCCATAGCAATATTGACTAAAATGCAGCACATCCGGCTGGACCTCTCGAATCAGCAATTTCAAATAGCGCCGCGATTCCTCGATGTCGTGCTCGGCAACCTCCATCCATTCCAGGCGATATTCAGTGGGCCGATAATCAACCGATTCCAGCTGCCGCAACCACAAGGTTTGATCTGGACTGGGCAGCTTGCCGAAGCTGACGAGTGTGACGCTATGCCCATGCAAGGCAAGGCCGGTGACGAGCTCTCGTGTATAGGTCCAGACCCCGCCGACGGTGTCGGAGGTGATCAATGCGTGCATTCGAGGTCCTCGATAGCCGTCGGTTGCTGATCCTGAATGTCGCTGAAACCCTTATCGCAGAAGGTGCTCAGGTAATGCTGATGCGCACGTTCCCAGGCATAATCGTCGGGAGGGCCGAATCGCCGCTGATAGTCCGGAGTGCCGGGGAACGCGAACATCGGCACGGGCTCGCTGACCCAGACGCCGTGTTGGCGAAGATCTTCCTGGAAATCACGCACCTGATCGCGGCTGTCGTGCTCGGTAAGAATAAGATTCGCCTGAACCCATGGCACGCGCTGTCGAGCGTAGATAAGCAGCTCACGAATGCGTTGCGTGGTGATGCGACAGTTCTTATTCAGTTCGTCGCGCCCCGAATCGGTGATCGACTCGATGCCGCACTCCATAGAAATGCAGTGTGCATTACCGAGCAAGTCGAGAGATTCTTCATCCCACAGATCGATACGAGTTTGCAATCCGGTTGTAATCTTGCGCGTGCTCAATTCCTGCAGAAGTTGGCGGACCGGCTTCCCCACCCCGAAGATTTCGTCGATCCAGTAGATGTAGTCAACCCCGCGGCAAATGAGTGTGTCCACTTCCTGTAAGACGGCGTTGACGTCACGCTCACGGAATTTATTGCGAAATAGAGTCTTATTGCAGAAACTGCAGGCCCATGGGCATCCTCGGGCAAATTCCAGTTCGGCACCACGACCTGAGCCTTGAAACACGTGGTGGCGGTGGTCGCGCATCTCCACTTTGTAGTTGTCGAAGCTGAGCGCGCCAAGCCTCTTCATGTCGGTCACGCCGAGCGTAGGGCTCAAGTGGAGACCAGAGTCATCGCGCCAACAGCAGCCGTCAATTTCCCTCCAAGGTCGCGAGGCGAGCTCGGCAAGCGTTTGGTCCGGCTCCCCGCGCATGGCGACATCGCAATTCAGCTTGCGAAGCGTGGCCCCCGGAGTCGCGGAAGGATGCGGACCAATAGCAACTTTCACGGCGCGTGTTTGTAGCTCGGCAAACCACTTCTGGGGAACGCGTAGCTCGGGTGGCGGACAGCGCCAGAACAGATAAGACGGCGCCGTCGGAATTACAACGAAGTCGGGACGAAAATCATCCAGCATGGCCTTCACTTGCGATGGGCTCAGCTTCTCCAATTGAGCGTCCAGCAAGACCGGCTCGTGTCCCGCAGCCTTGATTTGATCGAAAGCAAACAGCAACTCCAGCGGGTAGTGCGGGTCCTGGCAGCCGAAATAGGTTGAACCTTCAAACGTCCATGCCGGATTGACCAGGGCGTACTTCACGACGCGACCTCCGGCATTCCGGTCAGGATTGGTGAAGCCAGCGACGCGGCGGGCACGCGTTCCTCCTGCCTATGCTCTTTCCACCAGGCATAGATGGCTTGAATGGTTTGACGGAGATTGCGTTGCGGCTTCCAGCCGGTGTGTTTCTTCAGCTTGTCGTAATCCGTGACATAGAACAGCTGATCGCCGGGACGTGGGCGCTGCAGGGTGTAGTGGACCCGCTTTCCGGTGATCGCCTTGATTTCGTCCATGACCTCGAGAAGCGAAACAGAGTTGCTCATGCCCCCACCGACGTTGTAGATCTGGCCAGCCGTCTTCTCGAGGCTCGTGCGAACCTTCTCAAACGCCGTCACGAGGTCGTGCACGCACAAAATGTCTCGAACCTGGCGGCCGTCGCCAAAAATCGTGACCGACCGGTCTTCGAGCGCTGAATAGAGGAAGTGGGCCAGCCAGCCCTGGTCTTCATTTCCAAACTGCCGCGGCCCGGCAATGCACGACATGCGGAAGACCACCGTCGGCAAGGCATACATGCGGCTGTAATCGTGAACGTATTGATCCGCAGTGCCTTTGGAGCAACCATAGGGAGAGTAGAGGTCCAGGGGCTGCGACTCGTTCACGCCTTTTTCGTCGAGAGCCCAGTAGCGGCGGCCGGTCTGAACCAATTTCTTGCTGGCAAGATTTCCGTAGACCTTATTTGTAGAAGTGAACAGAATGAACGGCTGGCGACCGCTCTTGCGCGCAGCTTCCAGGATATTCAGGGTTCCGAGGGCATTCACTTCGAAGTCCGTACGTGGATCCGATAGGGATGAGGTCACCGCAACCTGTGCTGCGAAGTTGTAGATCTCACTGGCCCCCTGAACCGCCTTCTGCACGAAAGCAGCATCCCTCACATCCGCGACCGATATTTTCAGCCGCTCGGGGTTCTCCACCTCGCGTCGAAGACACTCCAAGTTGTTTTCAACGCCAATCCGGGAGAGATTGTCGAAAATGTGAACGCGCGCATCGGTATTCTTCAGAAGATGCGAAGCCCAATTGGAGCCGACGAAGCCCGCACCACCAAAGATCACAACCGAACGGAACGATAGCACTTTCTTCACTTCTACACCTCGAACTGCGCCCACCCAGGGCACATGGATTCAGAACTACGCTACAAGCCCGTGGACATCGAGTTGCTGCATCGCCTGGTCCACCGAGTCCTTGGCCTGCTGGGATCGGAGCCATGTCACCAACTCTTCTAACCCCTGTTTCAAGGTCATTCGCGGCTGATAGCGGAGACGCTGGGATGCCTGGGTGATATCGGCAAAGCAGTGCCGCACATCTCCCGCCCGGTACTTCCCATTAATATCGGCCGAGACCTGAATGCCGAGTGCATTGGACAAGGCATCGGCAACTTCGCAAATTGTGACCGGTTGACCGGAGCCGATGTTGAGTGCTTTGCCATCGGCGCCGGAGTTCCCGAGGACGAGCAGGTTCGCCTGCACAATGTCGTGAACGCTGACGAAATCGCGCATTTGCTGACCATCTTCAAAAATGATTGGCGATTTGCGGTTCATGAGCCGGGAAGCGAAGATCGCACAGACCCCGGTGTACGGATTCGACAGTGACTGGCGGGTGCCGTAGATATTGAAATAACGGAGCGCCACTACGGGAATCTGGTACGTACGACCAAAAAGCAGGGCCATCTCTTCCTGATCTTTTTTCGAAAGTGCGTAAATCGAAGTGCACTGCAGGGGTTTGTCCTCGGCCGTCGGAACCGGCATCAGCGTCTGGCCGCAAGTTGAACAGAAGGTCTCCCAGTTCTTGGCTTTGAGTTGATCAAGCGGCCGGGGCTGGGGCGCCATTTCCCCGCACTCACGGCAGAGATATTTTCCTTCTCCATAGATCGACATCGAGGAGGCGACAACCAGCTTTTCGGGAGTCGCGCGCGTGTCAAGGATTGCCTGGAAAACGTTGGCCATGCCCAGATTGTTGGTGGCGGTGTATTCAGAGACTTGGTACATCGACTGGCCGACGCCGACTGCCGCGGCAAGGTGGTAGATGACGTCGGCGTTTTTCACCGCGAAGCTCAATTTCGCGAGATCGCGCACGTCCCCGCGAATGAACTCGGCTCCCTCCGGGATGTAAGGCTCCCGGCCGTGATGAACCTGCGGAGCCAAACTGTCGAAGACGCAAACTTCATGACCGTTTCTTACCAGCGCGTCCGCAGTATGGGAACCGACGAAGCCTGCGCCCCCCGTAATAAGAACCCGTTTTGCCTTCACTTAGCGCTCGCTCCTAATAAAGTCCATTAACTGTAATTTGTAAGCTTATGCGGATACCCGGCTTACGGGGTGCAATACAACCACCAGATCACAGGAACATTCCCAGCCAACGTTGGATGTATGTCACTAGGGGTGAGATGTCTTCCGAGCCGAAGTTCCAAAGGAGAATCGAAAGCAGGGGGTGCTTTCGAGAGAAGTCAGCGAAACAACGTTTTACACCACGCGAATGACGTCTTCCGGCGATTCTCCGATCACGTTCGGTTCGGGCCGGTTGAGTTGCTGTGGTCCGTATCGTGCGACGATGTATCGCGCGAAGTCTGCGAAATCGGTGGGGTTTTTGGGTGGACTGGTGTAGTGAGGAATGACCCCGAGGTGTTCGGGGGTAAAACACAGGGTCAGTGTTGTGGTGAATTCATCGAGCGCTTGCATCTGCCGGTCAAACCAGGCCTCCGCATTGGGACGGAACCAATCTGCCCAGCTCAACCCGGTGCGCACATAGTTAACCCCCAGCTTGCGCAACCATTCGACCGCGGGTTCAAGCCGATGATCTTCGAAGTGAAACCATTGGCAGATACCCATGCCCGCAGGAAAATGGTTCAACGCGAGCTTCGGCGTGCCGTCTTCGCGCAGCAGTCCCATGTAATAGTGACGGTAGTAGGCGCTTCCTTCTGCTTCCTTGTGACGCGTTGTCGCCGTCCAGGTGGCTGGAAGATCGTACAGGCTGTACCAATGTACGCGATCGACAATGGGCATTAAGAGTTCCGCGCTGCGCTGCAGCCCGAAGACCTGCACCTCTTCCGCTCCAAAGGAGGAGACGCCGGCTTCAGAAACCCAGACTGGCTTTGCCGTGACCGCGCGGATTTCATCTATTTTGTGCGGCCAGTCATGGATGCTCCAGTGGTTCCAGTCGAGCGGAAAGCCGTGAATGGCGACCACGTCAATCACATCCAACACACCGTAGCTTCCAAGCAGTTCCACAAACCTTGCGTCCACGGGCGAGAGTCCGCCGAGCACAATGGTGAGGTCCGGGTTGATGCGTCGAATCTCCTTCGCCGCAGCGGTCGTCATGGCGGCAAACATCTTCCAGTCGGGATCGATTTTGAAGTCCCAATGAGACAAATTATTCGGTTCGTTCCATAACATCACCGCCTCAATCATGCAGTCCGTCTCCCGTGCTTAGCGTTGCGCATTTTCTAGAGTGTGCCTTCGAGCTCGCGCTCAACGACGTACTGGCCCTCCCGCTTCACGTGGGTGGGATGACAGATCCATGTTTCTGGCTCGGGGTGATCTGCGATCTCCAGGCCAGAGCTTCTTAGCATCGACTCGACCGCAGCGCGATTCGGAATCCACCAATTCGTGGGATCGTGGGAGTAGCTCTTCTCGATGAAGTACATTGCGGGAAAATTGGGTTGCTCAAAGATCTGCGTATTCCAGAACGGGTAGTCCTCTTCCCAGTCTTGTACTTCGCCGGATCCACGAACCATGGTTTGAAAGACCAGGGAGTCGCCAACCTTCTTTATCAGGCTGTCGAGAGCGAACAGGGGATAACGGAGGTGATAGAACACGCCCATAAAAAAGACAAAGTCGAACTGGCCGGGAATTTGGTCGGTTTCGTAAACCGAGCATTTCTGCAGCTCGATTTCCACCCCCAGCGTGTCGGCCGCAAAACGTGCCTGTTTCAAGTAGCGTTCATCCACGTCGATGCCCAGAACACGCCTAGCCCCACGTTTTTTCATTTCTATCGAATAGAAGCCCGCGTTGCAGCCGACGTCGAGGACCGTTGCACCGCTAAGATCCTTGGGTATCGAATGCGCAATCTGGCGCCACTTGATATTGGGAAAATCTCCGAGGAAATGGTGCGGAGCTGTCGGGACCCCAAGCAGATTGAGATTGTGAAACCATTCGCCAAGTTCTGAAATGCGGCCGGCAAGCTCGCGAGAGGCGGTAGCAGACGGAACTGCCTCATGTAGAGATTCAGGGACGGAAGCCATGTCGTTCAATGGAAGTGCGGTTCAAAGATGCGCAAATCCAGAGTGGCGTTGCGTTTCGCGACGTACTGCAAAATCGCCGACCAAGGCCGCAGCGGCAAAAGAGACGAAGTAGCCAGCAGGGGTAAACTCCCGATCCGAGAACCCTCTGCAACCGATTGGAACAAAAAGCACATCCAAGGCGCTCATGGCCGGAGATGTCTCCAAAACGCCAGAGAGCTCATCAGTCACAAGCGCCATAGAGGTGCCGCTTTCGCCCGAGGCGTCCAGCCTTTATCGCGAAGTGCTCGAGGCGATCAATGAGCACCAGCTGCCCTACGCGGTTGCCGGGGCGTTTGCACTCCAGAAATACACGGGCATCTCGCGCGTCACCAAGGACCTCGATTTATTCATGCGGGCCAGCGATATCCCGGCTGCCCTCGAGTACCTCAGGCAACTTGGTTTTCGGTGCGAGACGCCCGATCCGGTCTGGCTTTCGAAGGCGCATCGCGGAGAGTACTTCGTGGACCTGATTTCCGGCATGAGCAATGCGGTGATCGTGGTCGATAACAGCTGGATGCAAAGAACGCTCCCCGCGATGATTGCCGGCGTTCCCTCGCGAATCATCTCGGTTGAGGACCTGCTGGGTTCGAAGCTGTTCGTCGTGAGGCGGGAGCGTTTCGACGGTGCCGACATCGCGCACATCATCTACCGGACGCGTGGACAAATCAACTGGGAGCGAGTGCTGGCGTTGGCCGGCGAGCACTGGGAGATGGTGCTATGGGCCTTGGTTCTGTTTCGCTACGTTTACCCAGCCCAAACTCATTACGTACCCCTGCCGCTATGGCAGGAGCTGCTAAACCGCTACCTGCATGAAATTCAGCACCCCAACCCCGACGCCCCTTTCCGCGGCAGCCTGGTTGACTCCAACATGTTCTCGATCGACGTGAAGGATTGGGGTTTGCCGGATGTTGAGGCAGAATACCGGGCTCAAGCCTTGCACGCGCGGCTTGCTGCTGTCCCGCAAGCAGAACAGCGCGCTGCCGGAATCAGGGAAAGATGAGAGTAGCGGCCACCGCAGACCTGCATTTCACGCCGGCGCGATTCAGCGCCTTGCATGAGCAGCTGAACAAGGTGCGCGATGAGGCGGACGTTTTCGTTTTAGCCGGGGACCTGACCAACTTTGGCAGGCCGGATGAAATGGAGCCGCTGCTGAATGTGCTGGTGCGGCTCAGGCTCCCCACTATCGCGGTGCTGGGGAATCACGACTTTGAAAGCGATCGCCAGACGGAACTCATGCGGATGATGTCGCAAGAAGGAATCAAGGTGCTCGATGGTAGCGCATACGAACGCGACGGAGTGGGGTTTGCGGGTACGAAGGGCTTTGTGGGCGGATTCGGGCGAGGCGTGCTTACCGCCTTTGGCGAGCAGGAGATCAAGACCTTCGTCCGCGCCAGCATTGATGAGGCTTTGAAACTCGAGCGCGCAATGTCGCAATTGCGAACGCCGAAGCGAGTCATCGTACTTCACTATTCCCCGATTGCCGCCACCATCCAGGGCGAGGCACAGGAAATTTATCCCTTTCTGGGGACATCGCGCCTGGCGGAAGTCGTTGACCGCCACGGGGCGGACCTCGTGCTCCATGGACATGCCCACAACGGCTGCTGTGATGGCCACACCTCCGGCGGTATTCCCGTACACAATGTCGCGATCACGCTCCTGCAACGGCAGAATCCGAGCGCGGTGTACCGGGTGTTTGATATCTAAGCAATTTCCCGCTACCGAATGATTCGCCTTTGGTTACAGCGTTCACCCGATTAACGGACGCGGCGGTATCGTCTAACGTGAGTTGGTGAGCAGCCTTTGCTTGCGTGCGCGCAAAACCGGCGCACATCCTTCTCGAGGAGGTAACCCGTGGGATTGATCCTCCTGATTGTCGTGCTTTTGCTCTTGATCGGCGCCCTGCCTAACTGGCCTTATAGCACCGGCTGGGGCTACTATCCGAGTGGAGGGTTGGGATTGATTTTGCTGATCCTGATCATCCTTCTGCTTCTTGGCAGGTTGTGAGTTCTTTTTCGCCGCACCTGGTCTTAACTTCCACCATCATCCGGTTCAAACTCTGAGGGACTTATGAGCACTTCTAAGAATCAGGGATCATTCACCGCAGACATCGAGGCCATTCGTCAGCGGGCGCGCCAACACATCGAAAACGGAGCCGTAACCGATGCTTATCGCGGCGATCGTGAAACGGCGATCAAGGTTTTGAACGAAGCGCTGGCGACGGAATTAGTGTGCGTACTGCGCTACAAGCGGCATCACTATGCGGCTTCGGGCATTCACGCGCAGGCCGTCGCCCAGGAATTTCTCGAACATGCGCGAGAGGAGCAGGAACACGCCGATAAGATTGCGGAGCGCATAACGCAGCTTGGCGGCGATCCCGACTTCAATCCCGAGACTTTGACCAAGCGGAGCCACAGCGAGTATGTCGAAGGGAAGAATCTCTCCGAGATGATTCGCGAGGACCTGGTCGCCGAGCGCATCGCCATTGAATCGTACAGCGAGATCATTCGCTATTTGGGCGACAACGATCCAACCAGTCGCCGGGTAATGGAAGAAATCCTTGCCAAAGAAGAAGAACACGCTGAGGACCTGAAGACTTTGATTCACACTCTCACTCAGGCGGAACAAAAGCTAGCTCAGGACCAGAGTCCAGACTGGCCTCTAAGGCGAGCCTCCTAGACTTGGGGCTAGTTGAAAGATTTAACTTTTTCAATCACTTAGAGGCAGAAAATCGTTCCTCATATGAGAAGGCGCCCCTACAGGCTTGCCCGTAGGCAACTTACAGCGTTCGCCGCATTGTTTCTCACAAGAGCGACCAGGTAGGGTGCCACTATGACGAAAAGTGCAAGACTGCCCGTCAACCAAAGCCGTCTAAAGCCTATGCTGTGGACGCACGCGTCAGGTTTGCGGCGAGCCCGCCCGGCTCCGCGCCAGTCGAGGGCTACCTTGTTGTGGATCGACGATTTTCAGGTCGGCCTCGAGATGTATCGCTCGATGCTTGAAGAACTCGGATATCGGGTACTGACGGCCTGTTCTGGCGAGGCGGGATTGCGGATTGCGGCGACTCACTCCGTTGACCTGGTTGTGACCGACTACGAGATGCCGGGTATGGACGGCGAAGCCGTGGCCACAGCTCTAAAAGGTCTGAACTCGGATCTCCCTATCATCCTTTTCTCAGGGAGTACGATGGTTCCCGCTCGTGCCCTTGAAGTGGTTGACACCTGCTGCGATAAAGCTGGATCGAGAGAAGAGCTCTTAGCTGCCATACATTTTCTTTTGCAGAAGAAAGGCCGTACCTTCCTACAACCTCCGCCAATAGACGCGGCGTCACATCACGGACAAAGGACGGTCGCGTAGTCTTCGACCCCCTGTCGTTTCAAAATTTTAGAGCAGGAGAGTTGAACATGAGGAAGTTAGCGCTTTCACTCATCATAGCGTTCGCGTTCTACGTTACCGCGGCCGCTGCTCAGGCGGGCGGTGGGACGGCGCCTGGATCCCAAGGAAGACAGGGCTCTTCCCCAGGTATGCAACAGCCCGGAGCGACGCAACCCGGGGCAACGCAGCCGGGACAATCACCGGATATGGGACCGGGCGCGAACGATCAGACCGGGACCTCGAACGCCAAAAGTGAGAAGAAGCTGAAGGGATGCGTCGAGTCACAGAACGGCCAGTATGTCCTCATGACCAAGAAAGGCAACGTTGCACTCGCGGGGCAAGATGTTTCCGCTCACGTGGGCCATGAGGTCGCCGTAAAGGGAACGTGGGATAACAGCGGGTCCAATGCTGCCCCGACGGCAAGCTCTTCGAGCGGCGAAGCTGGGTCCAAAGGCACCTTCAACGTGACTGAGGTCAAGATGGAATCCGATCAGTGCAAGTTGAAATCAAAAGACCACTCAGGAAGTATGAGCCCCAGCAGCACTGGAACTACCGGGACCGGCACGAGTAGCGGAACTGGTTCAACCACCACTCCTCCCCAGTAACGCTTTCTCGCCCTCTATCGCTGGTAAAAAAGGGTCCTTACGAGGGCCCTTTTCTTTCCTCGTTTCTAAAAGCTTATCTCTAATAGGATCAGAAACTTGCAAGTTAAGCGGTACCGGTTACTTAGGGCAGATGACGGACGTACGTTGCGGCATTACATTTGCCCGTCTAGTGTCTTAGAGGTTCGGCCGAAACCGAAGAACTCCAGCTGAACCCCGAAAGTCGAATGGCAAGACACCCTAGTGCGATCAACCGAAGCGGAGCCGCAAGGCGGCGCAGCAATCGCATGGCACTCAATGCCGCGGTTGGACTGACCGGGGAAGACCAAACCAAGACTCATTTCTCATTGACCGCAAATGCCACAGGCTTGAATCGACACGGCGCTGCAATCCAAGTGTCGCGCGAACTGCCGGTAGGGATCATGCTCGAAGTTCGGAACAAACGCGGAACGAAGCTCTCGGCGCGCGTGGTAACCCAGGTGAGCACCGCACAGGGGAAGCATATTTACGGCATCGAGTTCGTAGAGGATAGCGATCGGTCGCGAAGTTTTTGGGGAATCAATTTTCCCGCAAACGCGTAGACCAGCTGCCTTATTACCCCAGCCCAGCCGGTATGACGAACCGCGTACTTCTTTCGATCACTTAAAAAACGATCCGGACCGACAACTGGTTTCCGTTTTCGCGCGAAAGAAACCAGCCCGGCCCGGCCTTTTGGAAAACTTCAATTGCGGTTTTGCCGGAGGCTATGCTCAGATTCTCGTGCTGCCTCGGCGAGTGAGTCCTGTGATCAACGTGATGATGAACACCACGAGAAAGATGAAGAACAGGAGCTTCGCGATTCCGGCCGCGGCGACCGCCACACCGCCGAATCCAAAGATGGCGGCGATAATAGCTACAATCAGAAATACCAGCGCCCAATAAAGCATGCTGCCTCCTCTAGGCTTGGTCGATTGACCAGCATCTGTGCAAAGCATAGCCAAAGCCAGCAGCGTCTGACGATCAGGCCGACGCTGTACTTCAAAGTGCGATTTGCTGTAGGGGAGAGCCTGAATTCTCCTGAGTTTTGTTGGGCTTAGCGTCGGAGTAAAACTAAGTCGAGTCCTCGTCTCAGGACAAGAAGGTTGGTTTTGACATTCAGAACTTGCTCAGATCCGGATATCTGTCGCCACCAGCCACCAATTCTTGAATCTTCTCAAGCGACGCAATGTTCCCCCTCGCCCCGGCAGCGGTGCAGTTCAGGGCAGCGGCTGCGCATGCGAAATCGAGCGTGCGCTCCAGGGACCAAGTCTCAAGCAGCCCGTAAATAAAGCCAGCGTGGAAAATGTCACCTGCCCCGGTGGTGTCGATGGCGGGCACTCGGAATGCCGGGGCGTGACAGAATTGCTTTCCATCCCAGGCCAGTACGCCGTCGGTTCCAAGGGTAGCGGCCGCGAGACGGGATCCGAAGCGCGATTGCAGCCTTTGCAGGGACTTTCGAAGTTCTCCCTCGCCGGAGATTCGTGCCGGAAGATCTCTGCTCACGATCAGATAGTCAACATTCTCAAGAAGGCTCTCGACATGCGGATAAACCTCATCGAGGTCTGCAATGACCGCCGCTCCCGCCTCACGTGCCCACTTGGCGGCCAAAGCCGCGGCCTCGGTGTCGCAGCCGTCAACCAGCAGCGCGCGTGTGTTCCCGAACCATTCGCGATTGAGTTCCTGTGGCTGAATAGCGAGCCGTGGATCACGATGCCAGAGGACTGAACGTTCACCATGTCGATCGACAAGAATGTGGGATTGGGCGCTGGAACATTTGGGAGCGGTGATGATTTGGGTTTGGACACCTGCCCCGGCAAATGCACTGCGGTGGATTTCAGCCGCCGGATCATCTCCCAACTTCCCGATATAGCGGGTTCGCATTCCCCAGCACTGGCACGCGATCACTGCTGTAGCCACCTGCCCGCCCGGCATCACCTTGAGTGAATGTACGTTGGCCTTGGCGCCGGGCTCGGGAAAATCCGAGATGGATATCAAGGTGTCGGTGGCGTTCAGGCCGAGGCCTACCAGATCGGCGGCAGTCCTATTCACTGGTGAAATAGTCCACCGTAATCGGATTCTCGAACAGCGAATAGTCTCGCGTCACCACCGTGATTCCGGTATCCGTCACGAAGTACTTTTGCCGATCGGAGTCAGGATCGAAGCCGATGTGTGTTCCTTCGGGAATGTGCACGTCGCGGTCGATAATGGCGCGTCGGATCTTGCAGTGCCGCCCGATGTTGACATGGGAAAACAGAATGCTCGAATCCACGTCGGTGTAGGAGTTGACTCGGACGTCGGGAGAAAGGATGCTGAACCGAACGGTGCCGCCAGAAACAATACACCCCGCCGACACGATCGAATCGAGCGCCGTGCCAGTTCGGCCAGGCTCTTCGAACACGAACTTAGCCGGCGGATATTGCCGCTGGTGAGTACGAATGGGCCAGGCTTCGTCGTAGAGGTTGAAAACCGGTGAAATCGAAACCACGTCCATGTTGGCTTCGTAGTACGCCTCAAGTGTGCCTACGTCGCGCCAGTAGAGGGCTTCCTTCTTATTTTCGTCGACGAAGTTGTAGGCATACACCCGATAATCATCGAGCATCTTGGGAAGGATGTCTTTCCCGAAGTCGTGGGAAGATTGCTCGTCCTCGGCGTCTTTTAACAAAATAGGAATCAGGACGTCCGTGTTGAAAAGATAGATTCCCATCGATCCCGGAACTTTCGTCGGATTCCCAGGTGAACGTAACCTTGTGAAAGTAGGCTTTTCCTCAAAGCCGGTGACGCGGTTGTCACGATCGATCTCCATCACCCCGAAGCGGTAGGTCTCATCGGGATCAATGTCAATTACGCCTAGCGTGACGTCGGCAGCCGAGTCCATATGCTGCTTCAGCATCAGGCCGTAGTTCATTTTGTAGATGTGATCGCCGGAGAGAATAAGTACATGCTTCGGTTGCTCCGAGCCAATGGAGTAGATGTTCTGGTAGACGGCATCGGCTGTGCCCTGGTACCACTGGTCGCTGACCCGTTTCATCGGCGGGAGCACCTCGACGAACTCCCCCATTTCCCGGGCAACGATGTTCCAGCCTTCCCGTATGTGTCGATTCAGGGAAAGCGCCTTGTACTGCGTAAGGATGTAAACCCGGCGCAGGTCGGAGTTCACACAATTGGAAAGCGTGACATCGATGATGCGGTAGATGCCGCCGAACGTGACAGCGGGTTTGGCCCGGTCGCGAGTAAGAGGGTAAAGGCGTTCCCCTGCTCCTCCTGCCAGAAGCACTCCCAACGTATCTTTCATGTCGTTCCGCTTTGATGATTACGGGGGCGCGTGCGACATACGCCTGAGAAAAAACTTAGCAACCCACGATGCTACATGCATTTTGGGGGAAACGCCAAGCACGGGCAGGTGAGTTGTTGCGTGGTTGGCGCAGACTCTCCCTCAGAACTTGGATTCCCCTCAATGGCTGTTTAACATGCGAGAAATGCCCACGAAAAGAAGGCTCCATAGCGCTCTTGCCTTAGTCCTATTTACATCGGTGAGTCCGATGTTGGCAGTCGATCGCGGCGCGGCGACCGCGGTCACATGGCAGCCGGTCAAATTGGTCCGCGGGTCCGCAGTGCTATTTCAAGTCAGGACTCCGGCTGGGGTGCGCGAGCTCTCGGGCAAATGGTTTGGACGCGATCTGAAATTTTATCCCCTGCAGAACAACCACGGATTCTACGCGCTCGCCGGAATTCCGGTTGAGACCTCGCCTGGAACCTACGTTCTGGAACTGAATGCTCTACGAGGCGCGGGTAGGTTCCGACTGTTGAAAAAGGTCCGGGTTGGCCCCGCACAATATCCCAAGGTGGCGATCACGGTGGCCAAGCAGTACACCGAGCCCGACTCGGAGCAATTGAAACAGGTTGATGCCGATAAACAGGTAAAACAGACCGTCTTTTCAAAGATGACGGAGGCGCAACTGTGGAAGGGAGATTTTCAAGCACCTGCGGAAGCGCCGACTTCCGGGGTGTTCGGGACCGAACGCGTATTCAATGGCAAGGTGCAAAGCCGGCACCTCGGCCTGGACTATGCTGTCCCCTCCGGTACCCCCGTACGGGCCATAAACGACGGCCGCGTGGTGTTGGCGCAACACCTCTACTTTGAAGGCGGGTTTATCGTGATCGACCACGGGCTGGGATTGATGAGCCTCTACCTCCATCTCTCGGAATTTAAAGTGAAACC
>Ga0157374_10000053_pt1 | contig 123609 bp, 108 predicted proteins | sample M25metaG_FD_115308 | JGI IMG/M metagenome (GOLD analysis project Ga0157374, IMG submission 115308) | Miscanthus rhizosphere microbial communities from Kellogg Biological Station, Michigan, USA - M2-5 metaG | ecosystem: Host-associated > Plants > Roots > Rhizosphere > Soil | place: USA...
AAAGCGAAAACGTGCCAGAGGCTGTTCGCCGGTGGATCAGCGAGCTACGCGAACAAACGTCGTTCCTGGACGCAGACCAAGTTGACGAACTGGCCAGAGAACTCGATGCCATACGAGCCGCCACTGATCAATCATTCCGGGGCGTTGCGACGCCGGCATTTCACAATCATCACCGAGGTTACTCATATGCTGAACACTGCGCTGTTGGGCGCGGGCCGGATCGGCCAAGTTCACGCCCGATCGATCGCTGCCCATCGGGACAGCCAACTCGTTGCCGTAGCCGATGTCGTTGCCGACGCGGCGCGAAAACTTGCCGCCGAATACGGCGCCCAGGCTCGCTCGGTCGACGATATCCTTGCGGATCCCACGATCGACGCCGTGCTGATCGCAACGTCGACGGACACGCATGCCGGTCTGATCGAGCGCGCGTCGGCAGCCGGAAAGGCCGTGCTGTGCGAGAAACCCGTCGACTTGTCGCTCGAGCGCGCGCGGGCGTGCGAGGCGAGCGTGAACCGCACCGGCGCAACGGTGATGATCGGTTTCAATCGACGTTTCGATTCCAACTTCGGTGCGTTGAAAGCCGCGCTCGATGCCGGGGAGATAGGCAAGGCCGAGCTGTTGACGATTACGTCGTTCGATCCGGCGCCGCCGCCGCTGTCGTACATCGAGGTATCGGGGGGCCTGTATCGGGACATGATGATCCACGATTTCGACACGGCCTGTTGGCTGATGGGCGGTGCACCCGCGCGAATTTTTGCCAGCGGGGCATCGCTCGTCGATCCGCGGATCGGTTCGGCGGGTGATGTAGATACCGCGGTTGCGACGTTATCCTGGGCGGACGGGCGGCTCGCCGTGATCAAGAACTCGCGCCGAGCGGGCTACGGCTATGACCAGCGCGTCGAACTGCTCGGCTCGGGCGGGTTACTCGCAGCGCAGAACGTGCTTGAAAATACGGTCGAAAGGATCAGCGACGCGGGGACGTTCTCGGCCAAGCCGGTCTACTTCTTCCTCGAGCGTTATCGGCGTGCATACGAAGCGGAGTGGAATGCTTTCGTCGACGCGGTGCGGGAAGGATCGCACGCCGCCGTGACTCTGGCGGATGGTGTACTGGCTCTCGCTTGCGCGGAAGCTGCCGCGCGATCGGCGCGGAGCGGCAAAACTGAGCCGATTGCACCGGACTTGCGTGGCGGGTGACATCGCGCGCGTCATTGCCCTCGACCGAACTACGACGCAAGCGTCGTGCGCCGCTGACGGTAGCTCATGGCACCGGCCTGCTGGCGCGTATCCGCGACTTCATAGCGAATGGCGAGGCCGAACAGGCGCTCGACTTCGGCCGCGACCCATGCGCACGTCTCGCGCGTGGCCGCGTGCGCGGCTTTTCCGTTGAAACGATATTCGAAGCAGACGATCACGTCGGCATTCTCGGTTCGACATGCCATATCGCGGAGTTCCGCGGGCGTCGACGCTGCCCGGGTGCGCGCGACGGCTTCGGCGAAGTGATATTCGAGCCACGCCGCAAAAAAAGCCGCGTCGCTAGCATCGGACAGCACGAATATCGCCTCTCCATCGGTCAGCGCCCGACTCGAGGCAGCCTGCAGCGCGTCGTAGCGCTCATTGCCGAGCGAGTCTCGGCGGGCAATCGGGTGCCCGCCCCCAGCGCTGCGCTGCCGCAGTCGATGAGCATAAAGCGCTTGCCAGAATGCAATGTCGTCATCGCTTCGCGAAGGTTGCAGGACCGTTTCGCGCACGGGGGTTTGCCCCTGCACGGAACAGCGCGCCACGAGACGCGCTTCGCAAAGGGTCTCGCCGCCATATGTGACGCGCGCCTGGCGCGGCAGTCCCTGCGGCGGCAATTGCGCGTCGTCCGTCACGCCGACAGTGAAGCCGCGCCGGTCGATCGCGGCGAGCCGCATACGCTCGTCGGAACCCGCGAACTCGATGGACAACCCGGCTCTCGCGACGAAGGCCTGTATGGACGATGAACTGGGCGAGGTGCACTGGGCTTGCAAGATGACTCTCCTTCAGGCGGCATGGCTGTGAGAGGCGCGACTCAGACCGCGGCCTGCTGCGGCAGCAACGCCGGATCGAGACCGAGGGCCGCGAGCGTTTGCGAATCGATGTCGATCCAGCACGCCACGACCATGCGGCCGTCGATGCGTTGAGCGGGCCCGGCCCGGTGAGCATGTACGCCGATGCGCCGGAAAAGCCGCTCCATACTCAGGAAGGTAACGCCGATCAGCTGGCGGGCCCCCAGTTTGGCGGCGCACTCGACGACGGAAGCCAGCATCGGCCGCACGGCCCACGACGTATTTTCGTCACCCAGCGCGGCGGGATCGACATTTGCCGCACTGGCCGCGAAACGGGATAATTCCCAGACGTCGTCGGAGACGGGCGCGGGCATGTCCGTGGCCAGCAGGAATGGGAAGAGATCGCGAAGCAGGTAGGGGCGGGTGGTGGGCAAAAGCCGCGCACAGCCGCAAATCGATCCGGATTCGTCGTGCGCGACGATATAGATGGTGTCCTGGCGATCGTACTGATCACGCTCGAAGCGGTCTTCAACGCACGGCAGCTTCCAGCCGAGCTGCTCGACGAAGACCTGGTGGCGATACCGCGCGAGTGCGTTGTCGAGGTCTTCGGGGAGGCGCCCTTCGCCGTGAACGGAAGTCCGCATGGAGTCCTCGCATATGCTTTTTTGATGGACGCATTACAGCGCGCACCCCGAGGACCGGTAACTGTCAACGTTGACAGGGTTTTTCAGGCAATACCTCTCCCGCGCGGGGGTGGCGGATTCCCCACGCTGGCTGGTGAAAACTCATATCGAGATTGAAAAGAGGGCGTAATTTCCTTATAAATGAGTCCTGTAGAGGAATGATGAGATGATTGCGGGCGGGCTCACGGGCCGCTCGCGTTCCTTTTGTCGTTTATTGCAGTGCGGGCCCGGGTGCATCGACGCCGGGAGGCGGCGACAGCGCGATGCGTGCGACGGCGTTCGGCCAATTGAGCTGGGCGAGACGGCGCATCAGCAGTTGCGCGGTTCGCGGCATTCCGAGATCGGTGCCGCGGGTGTGTACGCACCTCACGTTGCTGCGCACATCGCCCCATGCGATGACGAGCGCGCCGGACGCACGGGCGACATACCAGTCCCAGCCGACCGTCACATGGGCGCGCCCGGGGGCGCGCGCACGTTGCCATTCGGTGTAGCCGGCGCTCACGGCATCGACGGCGTCGGCACGCAATTCCTCCAACAGGCCTTCGTCGAGGCCGGAGTCGACATGGACGAGCTGCAGGTGATCCAACGCCTGTTCGGGAAGGCGCACGTAGCCGTCACGGGATGGGCCGGCGAGCAGGGTATTAGTTTGTCTCATGGGCCGGACTGTAGCAGTCCGACCCGGCCATGAGACCTGCTAACTATGACAGCATCGGGTGGGTATCGTAGGAACCGCGAGGTACAGGATGGAGTTGCTGCGCTGGCATGATGGCTACGAGAAGCTGAACGAAGCCAAGGACGAACGTCAGCTGTTCGAGCGGATGTCCGCGGTCGCCAAGGAACTGGGGTTCGAGTACTGCTGTTATGGCATCCGGGTCCCGTTGCCGGTATCGAACCCATCGGTCGCGATTTTCGACACCTACCCCGCGGGCTGGATGAAGCACTATCAGGAAAACAATTTCATCGCGATCGATCCCACCGTGCGCGAGGGCATGACGAAGAGCAGCCTGATCGTCTGGCCCGAGGCCACGGTCAGTGCCCCGCGCCTTTGGCAGGACGCGCACGATTTCGGCATGAAGGTCGGCGTGGCGCATTCGAGCTGGGCGGCGCACGGCGTCTATGGGCTGTTGACGATGGCGCGGCCCGCCGAGATACTTACCCCTGCCGAAACCGATCGGCTGACGCTGCAGGCGAGCTGGTTCGCCAATCTTTCGCATGCGTTGATGAGCGAGTTTCTCGTGCCGAAGCTCGCACCCGAGGCGAGCGTCGAGCTGACTCCGCGCGAATGCGAGGTGCTCTGCTGGACAGGCGAAGGCAAGACGGCGAACGAGATCGGACAAATCCTCAATATCTCCGAGCGCACGGTCAATTTCCACGTCAATAACGTGCTATTGAAATTGAACGCGACGAACAAGATTCAGGCGGTCGTAAAGGCAATCGCAATCGGTTTGATCTCGACCGGATAGCCGCCCGCGCACCTCGGGTTCGCGGCGGCCGAGCGATGCGATTGCCGCGAGCGCTCAGCTTAGCTCGGGGAAATCCTCTTCCCGATATTCATTAGGCAGTCGATCGGCCGCGTCGCCTCGTGCCTCTTCCCGGCGGCGCAATTCGACGCGGCGGATCTTGCCCGAAATCGTCTTCGGCAGCTCAAAGAGCTCGAGGCGGCGAATGCGCTTGTAGGGCGACAGCCGCTCGCGCGAGAAGCGAAAGACGCTTTGCGCCAGTTCCGGGCCATACGTGAAGCCGTGACGCAGCGTGACGTAGGCCTTCGGCACGGACAGGCGCAAAGGATCGGGGCTCGGCACGACGGCGGCTTCGGCGATGGCTTCGTGCTCGATCAGCGCGCTCTCGAGTTCGAACGGGCTCAGGCGGTAATCGGCCGATTTGAAGACATCGTCGGCGCGTCCGATATAGGTGTAATAGCCATCGGGCCGCCGCAGCGCGATGTCGGACGTGTGATAGAGCCCCTCGCGCATCACATGGCGCGTGGCATCGGGGTTGTTCGCATAGCCGGTCATGAGCCCGAGCGGGCCGGCAGGTGCGCGGGCGCCGCCTGGGTCCGCCGCGGCGCCAAGTTCGAGCGCGACCTCGCCTTCGTCGCAAACGATGCCGTCGGCATCGACGAGCGTGATCCGGTAGCCCGGCATCGGCCGGCCCATCGATCCGGGAACCACGGACTGGCCCGGCGAGTTGCCGATCACGCAGGTGGTCTCGGTCTGACCGTAGCCGTCGCGTATCGTTATGCCCCAGGCCTGTTTTACCCGTTCGATGATCTCGGGGTTCAGCGGCTCGCCGGCGCCGACGATCTCTCGCAGCGAAACGGCGTAGGAGGTCAGCGGTTCTTGAACGAGCATGCGCCAGACCGTCGGCGGTGCGCATAAGGTCGTTACGCGATGCTCGACCACTGCTTCGAGCACCGCGCGGGGATCGAAGCGGGTGTACTGCATTGCGAAGACGCACGCGCCTGCATTCCACGGCGCAAACAAACAGCTCCACGCATGTTTGGCCCAGCCGGGCGAGCTGATGTTCCAGTGCATATCGCCGGGTTGTAGGCCGATCCAGTACATCGTCGACAGGCTGCCGACGGGATAGCTCTCGTGGGTGTGCTCGACGAGCTTCGGTTTCGACGTCGTGCCGGACGTGAAGTAGAGCAGCAGCGGATCGGCGGCCCGCGTCACACCGTCGGCCGTGAACTCGGCGCTGGAGGTATAGCCTTGCGAGAAATCGAGCCATCCTTCCCCAGCGCTCGTATGAGAAGCCGGCCCGACTGAGATCTTCACGAGCGGTCTGCCGCCGTTTTCGAGCCCGTCGAATTTCGCGCGCTCGGCGGCGTCGACGATGGCGAACGTCGGCTGCGCGATCTGTATGCGCTCGCGCACGTCGGCCGGTGAGAGTTGTGTCGTCGCCGGCAGCAGTACGGCGCCGAGTTTCATGACCGCCAGCATGGCGTCCCAGAGCTCGACGCAATTGGGGAGCATCAGCAGCACGCGATCGCCGCGCGCTACCCCGGCGGCCCGCAGGAAGTTGGCGATGCGCGAGGATCGCTCCGACATTTCGGCGAAGGAGAGCCGGATGTCGAGTTGGGCGCCGTCGACGATCCGCAACGCTGCGGCGCTGTTGCCGCGTGCCATGACGTCGAAGTAATCGAGCGCCCAATTGAATTCATTGAGCACGGGCCACGCAAACTCATCGTAGGCGCGCTGATAGTCGGTTCGATGGCGCAGCAGAAAATCGCGCGCGGCCAAAAAGCGTTGCGATGCTGTCATTGCTGTCTCCTGCGGAGCGCGGGCTCCGATCGGTGCAAAGCGGCGGTTGCCGTCCGGGTCTCTTCGTTTATGGGCGAGCCCGGCGCGCTGCGAGTATCTCGTGCATGGAGACATCGCTGTACGACGGGGCGGCCGAAGGTCGACTGGCTATGATTGGCTTTCCTATTTTGTTGGTTCGAGCCTCCCAACGCCATCTCGGAACATCCCTGCGACCACCGCAATGCCGGCACTGGGAGAGGATCGCCGCTATGAAAAAAGCTGTCTACGGTTAACTGACGGCGCACAATCCTGGCGTCGTTGCTTGCAAGGATGGGCGCAACGGATCGTGGCTCGGCACGACAGCAGCTTCGGCGATGGCTTCGTGCTCGATCAGCACGCTCTCGAGCACGAACGGACTGAGGTGGTAATCGGACGATTTGAGGACGTCGTCGGCGCGTCGGATGTAGGTGTAATGGCGCCCCGACGCTTCGCGTGTGGCGCGAATGCCTCGCGTCACGACGTGGTGCCCAGCACTCGAGTGGCTATTCTTTTCTTGCCGATTTTGTCAGCTCGGCACCATCTTGCTTCGTCGTCGGTAACGGCCATAGACGCGTCGCCTCAGGAGACACCGAGCCCCCGCAAGACAGCGTTACCATCCTCCGTCAATTGAAAGCGCGTGTCGCCTTGCTCGGTATTGACTTGCTCGATCAGCCCAGCTTCCCTGAGTAACGGGATCTCCGGCTTTGCCGCGAGGTCGACCGGCGCATGCAGCAACAACAGGAGCGTTGCGATCTCATGGTGGCTCAGGATGCGCCGCAGCATGGTGCGTGGCTTTGGCATGGCGCGCTCGGTCGTGTCGTGCATGGCAGGGCCCTTATCCCAAAATTCAGCCGAATCGATGGTGCTCAACTCGGCTTAAGTGACGCTTAAAATCGCGGCCCTGGTTTTGCAACAAGGCATTACGTCGTAATAATCCCGGGCGGCCCGACGAACCGTTCCATTACTCTTGCATCCACGCGTTGAATGAATCGACCAGCACGTTCGCTCCGCAGAGGACCACGGCCACCCGTTTACCTCGATATCGCGAGGGGTCTTCGAGGATTGCCGCGATGCCGAGAGCGGCAGAGGGTTCGACAACGAGGCGAGCGTGCCGGTAGAGCATGCGCATCGCCGTTACGATGCTCGTCTCTTCGACCAGCGGGACGTGGTCGGCAACGGCCAGCAGGTCATGGAGAACCGCTGGAATGGGAAACCTGCCCGCGACGCCGTCTGCGATGGTATCGGTGCGCTCGGTGGTGACGATCGATCCTGCGCGCCATGACATGGCCATCGCGGGGGCGCCTTTGGGCTGGATGCAGACGACGTCCGTCGCCGGCGACAAGGTTTTGAAGACATGGCCCACGCCTGTCGCCAGTGCGCCTCCGCCGAGCGCTAGCGCAATGACATCGATGCGATCGAATCCTTCCACCAGCTCCAGACCGATGGTGCCGGCACCTTCACAGGTATCGAGGTTCTCGCTGTCCTCAACGAGAAATGCATCGCCGTTGGCGGCGATTTCCCGGGCCCGCTCGCGCGCATTCTCGATATCTCCGTCCACGCGTTCGACAGCGGCGCCCAGCCGACGGATTCGATCGATCTTTGCGGCATTGGCACTTGTGCCTGCGATCACCGTAACCGGAATACCGCGCGCCCGGCCGCTATAGGCGAGTGCTTGCCCCAGATTGCCAGCACTGGCGCACACCGCGGCATTCGGCCCTTGGCTCGATGCGAGGCGTGACATGACGACCTCGCTCCCGCGCCCCTTGAAGCACCCTATCGGGTTGGCGGTCTCCAGCTTGACGATCAGCTCGCAGTCCAACAGCTCGCCGAGAGCGGGACATTCGAAGTGGGGCGTGTCGCGAAACACCTTTGAAATTTGGTGTCTGGCGTGCACGATGCGTCGGAAATCCAGCCGCGTGTCTGGCTCCGCGCCTTCGTAGCGTTCTGTGGGCTTTCCACTGATGACCTGCATAGACGACCTCCGAAACGATGGGAAATCATACCAGCGTGTCGGAGTGCCCCCCGTCCTCGTGCGCAATCACGAACCGCTCTGGAGGGCGCCATCTGCCTGGCTAACGCCGCGTCCGCGCTTGCGCGGCAAACCTGACAGCGGCATTGGCCGCGCCATAGCCATCGTACCCGCCGCGCCGCTCGGCGATTTCGATCGAGAAGCGCCCACCGATCTGTTCCGTGTATGCGTGCAAGAACTCGCCGCCGCGCTCGTCGCGGTCGTACAGAATGTGTTGCTCGCGCAGCGTTTCGATGAATTCGTCGGCTAGCGCATAGCGGGCCGAAAGGTCGTCGTAATAGTTGCCCGGTATCCGCAGCATGGGCACGCCGCTCGCGCGGAAGGCGGCCAGCGCGCCGAAGATGTCCGGCGTTTTGAACGCAACGTGGTCCAGCCCGGAGCCGCGATAGGTTTCCAATGCTCTAGCCGCTGCCGTATGCCGGTCGAGCGACGCATTCAGCGCGATGCGCACCGATCCGTCGCGGCTGCGCATCGCCTTGCTGCGCACGAGGCCATACGGATCGGGAACGAGCCACGCCGGTTCCGCTTCAAAACCGAACGCGGTCCTGAAAAATAAAATCCAGGTATCGAGCGAATCGCCCGGTAGCGAGAGGCTGACGTGATCGATGCCGGTGATCTTCGATTCGTGCGGCGTCGGGCTCGGCGTGAGGACGAAATCGGATTCGAACAGCGTGGGTGCACCCGGCGTCTCGTCGACGAAATATTGAAGGCTGCCATCCGGCGCGAGCACGCTCGGCAGCACGCGCTCGTTCGGGCCCACTCGTCCCGAGAACGGCTTGTAACCGAAGCTTGCCGCGTGCTCGAACGCAGCGCCGGCATCGTCCACGCGAAACGCCGACGCGCAAAGCGACAGGCCATGCCGCGCGTGAAACGCGCCGGCGAACGAATCGCGCTCGGCATTGAGCACGATTGCGGCCGAGCCCTGCTGAAACAGCGTGACGTCCTTCGAGCGGTGCTGGCCGGTACGCGCAAAGCCAAGCTTGCCTAACCAGTCCGTCAGTTGTGCTACCGCCGCATCGTCGACGGCGAATTCGAGGAACTGGAACCCGACGTGCGCAGGCGCTGCCGGCGGCGCGAACAGGGCAACACCGGGCGCAGCAGGCGTGTGCGCCTTTTCGAGCAGCGTGCGTGCGCAGTCTTCGAGATACAGCAGCGAGCGATAGCCGTCCATCGCCGTGCTGGCCGGCGGTGCGGCGCGAAATCCATCGTTGAATATCTCGAGCGAAAGCGGCCCCGCATAGCCCGATTCGACGACGCGCGCGGTAAAGCCTGCCACATCGAAGTCCCCCTGGCCGGGAAAGCAGCGGTAATGGCGGCTCCATTCGAGCACGTCCATCGCGAGCTTCGGCGCATCGGCAATCTGCACGAAGGCTATCCGGTGCCCGGGGATCGAGGCGATGCCGTCGATCGGATCGCCGAGCGACAACGTGTGGAAGCTGTCGAGGGCTAGCCCCAGATTCGGATGATCGACCGCATCGACCATCGTCCAGGCTTGTCCGTAGGTCTTGACGTGGCGGCCCCAGGCGAGCGCTTCGTATGCCACCACGATGCCAGCGCTTTGCGCCGCGCATGCCAGCGCGCCCAACTGATCGACGATGAGCGCTTCGTCGCCGATCGCATCGGGCGACACGTTGCTGCAAACGAGCAGGCGATCCGAACCGAGCGCATGCATCAGTTCGAACTTGCGCCGCGCACGTTCGAGATTGCGTGCGAAGCGCTCTTCGCTCACGCCCTCGAAGTCGCGAAACGGCTGAAACAGCACGATTTCGAGCCCCAGGTCATTCGCCGCACGTCGGACATCGCCGGGCGTTCCGTCGAAATAGAGCAGATCGTTCTCGAAGATCTCGACGCCGTCGAAACCCGCCTGGCGAATGGCGTGCAGTTTTTCGAGCAGCGTTCCGCTGACGGAGACGGTTGCAATGGAGCGTTTCATGAATGACTCCCGATCGCGCGGTTTCCGTGCTGCCGCAGCGGTCGATCAAGGAAAAATGTACGAGTTGATCACAGACTCGTGCGCAGGAATGCCTATGCCGCACGTATTCGATCGATTGTATTCTAGGAACTAACTAGATGGTACAAATTCGTACAAACCCCAACCGACAAGCACGGGAAAAAGCGCGACACTTGCGTCCGACAGGAATCAGAATCCAGGAGTCAGTCGTGACAAGGACAATCGAACGCTCGTTTCTGGTCGGTTTGATCGGCTCGGGCATAGGCGGATCGCTATCCCCGGCAATGCACGAGGAGGAGGCCCGCCGCCTCGGGCTTACGTACGTGTATCGCCGCATCGACCTCGAAATGCTGCGCCGCGATGTATCCGCATTGCCGAATCTGCTCGAAGCTGCCGAATCGATGGGATTCGATGGCGTGAACGTGACGTATCCGTGCAAGCAGGCCGTCATCGAGCTGCTCGATGAGCTTTCCGACGACGCACGCGCGCTCGGGGCCGTCAACACCGTGCAGTTCAAAGACGGGCGCCGCATCGGCCACAACACGGACTGGTCCGGATTTCGCCGCGCCTTCGAGCGCGGTCTACCCGGCGCATCGTGCGAGCGCGTCGTTCAGCTCGGGGCGGGCGGAGCGGGCGCGGCGGTGGCGCACGCTGCGATGACGATGGGCGCGCGCGAGCTCGCGCTCGTCGATGTCGACCCTTCTCGGGCGCGGGCGCTTGCGGCCGAGCTGCAAGTGCGTTTTCCGCAAGCGCGGGTTCATGCGATCGACGGCTCGCCGGCGATGCTGGGGGATGCGCTTGCGGCGGCCGACGGCCTCATCCACGCGACACCTACCGGAATGGCGAAGCATCCCGGGCTCCCGCTTCCATCGGAATTGCTGCACCCGCGCCTGTGGGTGGCCGATGTCGTCTATTTCCCCATCAAGACCGAGCTGCTGAACGCGGCAGAAGCGCTGGGGTGCCGCACGTTGACCGGCGGCGGCATGGCTGTCTATCAGGCCGTCGAGGCATTCGAGATTTTTACGGGCATCGCGCCGAATGCCGAACGGATGTTCGAGCACTTCCAAACCTTGCTGCGCTGAACTTCGGACCCTGGCGCCGCCGCGTTACCGCACTCCCACCACACTTATTCGATCGATACTGACAGGAGACATCAACCATGCGACAGCAGATTCCTTCCGGCGTGCCGGGGCAGCCGCCAGCCGCCGAACGTACGGCCTCGAGCACCATGCGCCGTTCGTCCGCGCGCTACGAGATCCTCGCGCTGCTCGCAGTCGGTACGATGATCAACTATCTCGATCGGACGGTGCTGGGCATTGCGGCGCCGCAGCTCACCAAGGAGCTCGGCATCGGCGCCGCGGTGATGGGCATCATGTTTTCCGCTTTTTCGTGGACCTATGCCGCCTCGCAAATCCCGGGCGGGATCTTTCTCGACCGGTTCGGCAGCAAGCTCACGTATTACTTCGCGATGACGTTCTGGTCGGTCTTCACGCTTGCGCAAGGTCTTGTCCACGGCGTGGGATCGCTGCTCGCGTGCCGGCTCGGACTCGGCGTTTCGGAATCGCCTTGCTTTCCGACCAACAGCCGCGTCGTGGCAACCTGGTTTCCCCAGCGCGAGCGGGCATTGGCCACCGGGACTTATACGGTCGGCGAATACATCGGTCTTGCGTGCTTCAGTCCGTTGCTGTTCGCGTTGATGGGCGCTTACGGATGGCGCTCGTTGTTCTTCGTGGTGGGCGCGGCCGGTATCGTCTTCGGTCTCGTCTGGTGGCTCTTTTATCGCGAACCGCACGAACACCCGCGTGCCAATGCGGCCGAGATCGAATACATCGAGGCGGGCGGTGGTCTCACGCGCGACGAGCGCAACCGCGCACGCGCATCGAGCAGCTTTTCATGGAGCACGATCGGCGAGTTGCTCAAGCATCGCCAGCTCACGGGGATTTGCCTTGGCCAGTTCGCCGGCAATTCGACGCTGGTCTTCTTCCTGACCTGGTTCCCCACCTATCTGGCCACTGAACGGCATATGGGTTGGCTCAAGATCGGCTTCTTCGCCATTTTGCCGTTCATTGCGGCTTCGATCGGCGTGATGTTCGGAGGGTGGTTGTCCGACTCGCTGCTGCGGCGCGGGAAGTCGGCGAACGTCGCGCGCAAGCTGCCGATCATCACCGGGCTCCTGCTCGCGTCCACGATCGTGCTGGCCAACTATGTGAAGAGCGACACGGTCGTCATTGCGATCATGTCGGTTGCGTTCTTTGCGCAGGGCATGGCCGCGCTGGGCTGGACGCTCGTTTCCGACATCGCGCCCGAGGGCTTGCTCGGTTTGACCGGCGGCATCTTCAACTTCGCGGCGAACCTCGCGGGCATCGTCACGCCACTCGTGATCGGCTTCATCGTCGCGGCAACGGGATCGTTCGTCGGCGCGCTCGTTTTCATCGGCGTAGTCGCGCTGATCGGGGCGCTCTCGTACGTATTCGTCGTCGGCGATATCAAGCGCATTTCGCTGGCGTCATAACCGTCCCCGCTCACCGCGGGACCGGGGCATCTTACGGCGGCGCAATGCCGCCGTAGTCGCTGGTGCGTCTACGCCGATTGCATCACGGCTCGCGAACGAAGCGCAGCACGGCATCGACGATCATGTCCCGATGCCGTGTCCGCAACCGCGGATGCGACGGGTCACGGCCGAACGCCGCGCCGAACGTATAACGGTTCGACACGCGGTGAAAGCAGAACGAACTGATGAGCAGGTGCAGATCGATCGGATCGATATCGGGCCGAAAGCGTCCTTCGGCGGCCCCGCGCGCGAGCAAATCTTCGATCGTATTGACGATGCTGACGTTGCGGCTTTTGAATGCCTTCAGCTGCGTGATGTATTTCGCGCTATGGACGTTCTCGATTGCGATGAGCCGAACGAAATCGCGGTGCTTGTCGTGATAGTCGAACGTGAATTCGACCAGGCGGCGCATCCCTTCCTCGGGCTCCAGTTCTTCGACGTTGAGCGCTTGCTCCAGCGTGCGAATATCGCCGTAGACTTTCTCGAGCACGGCTTCGTAAAGCCCTTCCTTGCTCTCGAAGTAGTAATAGAGCATGCGCTTCGTCGTATTGGTTCGCTCCGCGATCGCGTCGACGCGCGCACCCGAAAGCCCCATCGCGGAGAACTCCTGCGTGGCGACTTCGAGGATATTGCGCTTCGTTTCTTCGGGATCGTATTTGCGGCGGGCTTCGGCGGGTAGCTCATTACCGTTGGACACGGTTGCCTTGACGGGGGCCTTTTTCATTTTGCGCGGGTGCGGCTATGACGGCGCATTCTAGCATGCGCCCGATCACCGGCCGCGCCGCGTCAGCAGGCCTTAGCCCGCCGCGCGGGCACGTTCGAGCGCTTGCAGATTGCCTTCGCCGAAACCATGATGACCGCGACGCTCGACGACCTCGAAGAAGATTTCGGTGGGCCCGCGCCTGACGAACGTTTGCAGGAAAAGGCGTGGCGCGCCATTTTCCTCGATCGCGCCGTCGACCAGGACGTTGCGGCTGCGCAGCGCCTCGATATCGAGGCCATGCCCCGGCAATCGGGCGTCGATTTCCGCGTAGTAGCGCGGCGGCGGTTCGAGAAACTCGAGTCCGTTCGCACGTAGCTTATCCACGCAGCTCAGGATGTCGTTCGTCGCAAGGGCGATGTGCTGCACGCCTTCGCCGGGATGATCGGGCAGATACTCGTGCAAGAGCCGCGTGCGCTGCGTGCCTTCTTCATAAAGTGGGATCGTGATTCCACCGCAAGGCGACTGCATGACGCGCGAATCGGACGAAATATGCCAGTCGGCGTGCAACTCGTGAATCTCGCGAAAGTCGAGCATCTCCCGATAAAAGTCCAGCCACTCGGAGATTCGCCCGGCACCGACCATCTGCGTGAAGTGATCGACCTGCGACAGGCCGGCGTCGCTGCCGGTCGTTGCGCTGCCGGTCGCAGCGGGGAGCGGGCGAAAGTCGATATCGAAGATCGTCTGGTCGCCGGTCGCGCCGCCGCGGCCGTGCCACCGATCCACGAAGTAGATGTGCGAATTGCCGATGCCTTGAATCGCGGGAATCACGAGTTCCGACTGACCGACGCTTTCGCCTTCGAAGGCCCATGCGCCACGCTCCGTCGCGCGCTCGAACGCGCGTTGCGCATCGTTCACGCGCACCCCGATCGCGCAAATGCCCGCTCCATACTCCTCGGCGTAGCGGGCCGCGAACGAGTCCGGTTCGGCATTGATCAGGAAGTTCATCGTGCCCTGGCGGTAGAGCGTGACGGCCTTGCTGACGTGTCGCGCGCGCGCCGTAAAGCCTAGCTGCTCGAAACGCCGCGCCAGCGCGTCGGGCGCGGGCGCCGCGAACTCCACGAATTCGAGTCCGGCGATGCCAAGCGGATTGGATGGCGCGCTGTCACCGACGAGCGGCTTTGCGGACGAATCGGGAAAGTCGGTGATCATTGGGACAGCCTCCTCGGGCTCATGCAGCGCTTGCCGCGACGCGTAATTTTAACCATTCAGTACATCTACCTGCGAGCCTGCCCGCGCGCACAGCGTTTTTCGATCGGCCGGCCGGTCGGTGCAAACCCCGAAAGCGTGCGATCATCGCACGGAACATTGCGATCATCGCACGTCGCCCGCCGGAAATCCGTTGTCTGCGCAAGCTCGCCCGCTTATGCTCCGTGCAACTGTCGCACAGCGCGGTGCTTTGGGGTACCGCAGCCTCGAACGAACAGGCCAGGCGCGTTCGCGTCGATTCGAACAATCCGGAGACATCGTCATGATTCCAGCAGCTCACGCACTCGACAAGGCCGCGATCGATCCGTCGCGAAGCCGCGCGCGAAAAGCCGCGCTCGGCAGCTTCGTCGGCGCCGTCGTCGATTGGTACGATTTTTTGCTTTACGGCATCGTGGCGGCCCTCGTGTTCAACTCGGCGTTTTTCCCGAGCGTGGGACCCGCGATGGGCATGATCGCCGCGTTCGCGACGTTCGGCGTGGGTTTTCTGTTCCGGCCATTGGGCGGTGTCGTTTTCGGGCATTTCGGAGACCGTCTCGGCCGCAAGCGCATGCTCGTGTTGACCGTCATGCTGATGGGGCTGTCCACTGCATCGATCGGGCTTTTGCCGACATTTGCCAGCATCGGCTGGTGGGCGCCCGTGCTGCTCGTCGCGCTGCGGGCCATCCAGGGCTTTGCCGTGGGCGGGGAGTGGGGCGGCGCCGCGTTGATGGCCGTTGAAAGCGCGCCGGAAGGCAAGAAAGCGTTCTATAGCAGCGGTGTGCAGGTGGGTTATGGCGTCGGCCTGATTCTTTCGACGGGGATCGTTTCGATCATCAGCCAATCGATCGACAATGCGGCGTTCAAATCCTGGGGATGGCGCCTGCCGTTTCTGTTCAGCGTCGTGCTTGTCGGTGTAGCGCTGTGGATTCGCTCGAGCATGGAAGAGTCGCAGGAGTTCGTCAAGGAAGTCGAGATCGGGCACCATAAGGCGCGCCTGCCGGTGCTCGAAGCGCTGCGCAACCATCCCGGCGGCTTCGCGCTCATCATTGCACTGCGGCTGGCCGAGTTGTTCACGATGTACATCGTGACGACATTCGCGCTCAGTTACTCGACGGCAAACCTCGGTATGTCGCGCGATCTTTTCCTGCATATCGGCTTGATCGTGGGCTCGGTCAGCTGCGTCACGATCCCGTGCTTCGCGTGGCTGGCCGACCGTTTCGGGCGGCGGCGCGTTTATTTGACCGGCGCCTTGATCGGCGCGTTGGCGGCCGTGCCGTTTTTCCTCGCGCTCGAATCGCGCGCAACGCTGCCGATCGTCGTCTTCGCCGTGTTGCTCGCCAACATCTCGCACGATATGGTCGTGAGCGTGCAACAGCCGATGTTCACCGAGTTTTTTGGCGCGTCCTATCGCTATAGCGGCGCCGGAGTGGGCTATCAGGTCGCGAGCGTCGTAGGTGGGGGCTTTACGCCGTTCATCGCGGCGGCGCTCGTTGCCTTTGCCGGCGGTTCGTGGCATCCGGTCGCCGCCTATCTCGTCATCGGCTGTCTGCTTTCGTTCGTCGTGGCATGGCTAATGGGCAAGCGCTGAGCGCGGTGTTGCGCAAAGCCGGGATCGCGGTCGTGCCCAGGGCCCGCTCGTATTCGTCCTGTCTGCGAGCCGCTCCATGAAGCGGCCGCCGGCCCTCGACAAGCGCGACTGGATCGCCGGGCTCGAGAAAGGGCTCGCCATTCTCGAAGCGTTCGACGACAAACACGCGCGCATGACGGCGACCGAAGCCGGGGTGCGTACCGGCCTCTCCCGTACCGCCGCGCGCCGCTATCTGCTGACGCTCGAGCATCTCGGCTATGTCTATACCGACGGCAAGCTCTACGGCCTGACACCGCGCGTGCTGCGAGTCGGCTGGTCGTATTTCGATTCGGCCCGTCTGCCTCGTCTCGTGCAGCCGTATTTGCAGCAGTTGAGCGCGACGCTGAAGGAATCGGTCTATGTGAGCGTGCTGGACGAATGGGAACTGGTGTTCATCGCGCGTAACGGCGCGTCGCGCGTCATGACCACGGGTTTCGTGCTGGGCGCGCGCGTGCCGGCGCCGCTTGCTTCGCCCGGGGTGGTGCTCCTCGCGCAACAGCCGAATCAGGACGCTATGAACGAATGGCTCGATACGACGGAGCTCGCGCCGTTCACCCCGTACACGATAACGGACAAGGCGCAGTTGCGCGAGGCGATCCGACGCGCGCGCGCGGAAGGCTTTGCCGTCGTCGAACAGCAATTGCAAGTCGGCGTGCGAGGCATCGCCGTTGCGCTCAAGAACAGGCAGGGCGTTGCGGTTGCCGCGCTCAGCACCAACATGCCGATCGGCAAGGAAACGACTGAAGCGGCGTTGCAGCGGGTGCTGCCTTATTTGCAGGAAACCGCGCTGGCGATGATGAACGTGCTTTAGGGCGTTCGCGCGTCTGCCGCCTATTGGGCCGCGGGAGGTGGCGAGGCGCGCCTTGGATTGGCTGCGGCGCTCTCAAAGCGCTTCGCGCACCGCGCGCAAAAACTGCTGTGTCCGCTCGTGCTTCGGTGCGGAGAAGAATTCCCGCGGCGGCCCTTGTTCGACGATCTTTCCCTGCGAAAAGAAACAGACGCGGTCCGCGAAGTCCTTCGCGAAACCCATCTGATGCGTGACCATCAGCATCGTCAGGTTGTGCTCCTCGCCGAGCCGGCGAATCACATTGAGTACCTCGCCGCAAAGCTCGGGATCGAGCGCGGATGTGACCTCATCGAACAGCATGACTTTCGGCCGCATCGCCAGTGCGCGCGCGATCGCGACGCGCTGCTGCTGTCCGCCCGAGAGTTGCGACGGATAGTGATTGCATTTGTCGGCCAGACCGACGAGCGATAGCAGCTCGCGCGCCCGTTCGACGGCTTCGTTGCGGGCGAGCCCCAGCGAGTGGATCGGCGCTTCGATCGTGTTTTGCAGCGCGGTCATGTGCGGAAACAGATTGAAGCTCTGAAAGACCATGCCGATCTTGCTGCGTACGGCGCGCAGGTGGCGCGGCGAGGCCGGCACGAGCTTGCCGCCGCTGCGCATGTGGGTGAGCGGCTCGCCGTCGACTTCGATCATGCCGCTCGTCAGCGGATCCAGCGTCATGAGCACACGCAGCAGAGTCGATTTACCCGAGCCGCTGGGCCCGATGATCGCAACCTTTTCGTTCGGTGCGACATCGAGATCGAGCTCGTCGAGCACCGTCAGGGCGCCATAGCGTTTGGTGACACCGAGAAAGCGCACCATGGGTGCGGCTTGCGCTCGTTGCGGTGTTTGCGCGGCATCCTCGCCGCGCTGGGCGAGGGTGCGTTCGTCGTCTCGCTTCATCGGTTGCTCCATGACGGGCGTTGCGGGAGAGGCGGTTAGATTGGTCGGCGCGTCGGACGAGGTTTTCATCATGGCAGCCTTACCGCGCGTTCGACGCGACGCACGAGTGCGGCGAAGCTCACGCTGATGATCAGAAAGAAAACGCCGGCGAGCGTGATGGGCTCGAGATAGCGGAACGTTTCGGACCCGATATTCTTCGCTTGCTGCATCAACTCGACGACGGTAATCGCCGACAACACAGGTGTGTCCTTGAACATGGCCACGAGATAGTTGCCGAGCGCCGGGATGACGGGACGAATGGCCTGCGGCAGCACGATGCTGCGGTATGTGCGCCAAGGCGATAGCGAAAGCGCGCACGCGGCTTCCCATTGCCCGCGCGCGACGCAGTTCAATCCCGCGCGATAGACCTCGGACGTGTAGCACGCATAGTGCAGCGCAATTCCGATCGTACCGGCCGTCAATGCGGACATCGTGATGCCGTAGACGGGCAGCACGTAGAAGATGACATAAACCTGAATCAGCAACGGGGTGCTGCGAATGAATTCGACGATGAACGTCACCGTATAGGAAACAGGCTTGATGGGGCTGCGTCGCAGTACGGCGAAAACGAGCCCCAGCGCCAGCGCAATGGCGAAACCGACGAGCGTGATGAGGATCGTATAGACCGACGCGTGAAGCAAGGCCGGCAGAATGCGCTCGGCATAGCCGAGATCGAAAAGGCGGTCCGTGCCGTTCATTTGGCGCCTCCCCGCGCGACACCATAGCCATGGCTGACGCGGCGCTCGAAATAACGCATGACGGTGGCGAGCAATTGCGCGAGCACGAAGTAGATCACGAGTGTCAGCGTGAAGATCTCGGCGGTCTCGAACGTCGCCTGGTCCAGCTGGCGTGCTCTGAACGAGAGATCCGAGAGCGTGATGAGCGAAACGAGCGAGGTGCCTTTGAGCAACTCGATCATCAGGTTCGTGGCGGGCGGCAGCGCGTTGATCATGGCTTGCGGGGCAATGATGCGCCGCAGCCGGGTCAGTGCGGGCAGGTTGAGGGCAAGAGCCGCTTCGTATTGTCCGCCGGGCACGGAGCGCAGCGCGCCGCGCAGGATCTCGGACCCATAAGCACCATAGTGCAGCCCGAGGCCGATGATTGCCACCTGGAACGGCGTCATGCTGATGGAGATCGGCGGCAACGGCAGGACGAAAAAGAACCAGAAAAGTTGCACGAGCAACGAGGTGCCGCGAAACACCTCGACGTACACGTTGCCGATCCAGCGCAGCGGCGCGAACGGCGAGAGTTTCGCCGCAGTCGCGACGCAGGCCATGACGATCGCGAGGAGTGTGCCGAGCGCGGCGATCTGCACCGTGACGAGTGTGCCGCGCAACAGCAAGGGGAACAATTCCGACATTGGACGTTTCCTCGTGTCCGGATGTTTCGGGAGCGGGCGGCGCTAGCTCGCGCGGATCGGCGGCACGCCGCCGCTCAGCTACCGCTGCAGATCTCGGCCGCGGTTTTGGTCGTCAGATTCGACTTGTCGAAGCCGAACGGTGCAACCGTTTGCAGATGATCGGGGGTGCCGAGCCAGCTGTGCAGCACCTTGTCGACGGCGTCGCGCAAGTCCGTATCCTCCTGGCGAAACGCCAGCGCGCCGTAACCGGTGTGCTTCGGATCGTCGGTAAAGCTGGTGACGACTTCGACCTGCCCCGGGTCCTTCTTCGCAAGCGCCTTCATCGTGAGACCGGTGCCGACGGCGGCATCGACGCGGCGGGCGCGCACGGCCTGCAGTTGAGCGGTCGTATCGGGTACCTGCAGGAGTTGGTCCGTTTTCACGCCTTCTTGCTGCGAGTAGCCGACCTCGACGGTACCGGACATGACCGCAAGCTTCGCGTCGGGCAGTTTCGCGATGTCCTTGTAGCTTTGCAGCTTCTTCGGGTTGCCTTTTTGCACGAGCAGCGTGTCCTGGATCTGGTATTGCGGATCGGCGAACGCAACCTGCTTGCACCGTTCCGGGGTGATGTACATACCCGCGGCGATGACGTCGAAGCGGCCCGCCTTGAGGCCCGGGATCAGCGAGCCCCACTCCGTCAGCACGGCATCGACTTTCTTGACGCCAAGCTTGGCAAAGACCTTCTTGGCAATCTCCGGAGATTCGCCGGTGACGGTACCGTCGGGGGCAGTGTAGGCGAACGGGGCTTCGTTCGCATAGCCGATGCGGACGTCGCCGGTACGCTGAATGCGTTGCAGCGTCGTTTCCGCGAACGCGCTCGGTACGAGCATGACGAAGCCGGCTGCGACAAGGCAACCGGCGATGAGCAATCCTGACAACTGGCTGAATCGATTCGCTTTCATGACATTCCCGAGCGTAGTGGGTGAGTCCGTTCGGCGACGAGCGCGCCGGCCTGATCAGACAAGGCCCGCGATCGGGCCGGCGAGATCGATGCCAAAGCCGTGAAACCTTGTCCTGAGTGCAGGATACAAAGCCATTTTTTTGTTCTCGATTGCTCTAGGACAATAATTCTCCATGTGGGTTTTGTCGCACCATGCGAAACGGGACGAGCGGAGGCAGACAGTGATCCAAGATTGGCGCGATGCGGTACGGGCGGTCCACGGCGTGGAATCGAAGTACAAACGGCTCGTCAAGGCCATCGCGGCGGACATCGAAGCCTCGGTGCTGACGGCCGGCACGCGGCTGCCGCCGCAGCGAGACGTGGCCGGCGAACTGCAAATCAGCGTGCAGACGGTCACCAACGCGTACAAGGAGCTCGAGCGCCAGGGGCTCATTCGCTGCGAGGTCGGGCGGGGCAGCTTCGTCGCCCCGCGCGTCACGGAAAAGATGGCCAACTACATGCTCGATACGGCCGAGCGTTCCGTCATCGATTTTTCGATCGCACGCATCATCCACACGCCGGAGCACGATGCGATGTGGCGCAAGATCTGCGCCAAACTCGCAAAAATCGAAGATCAGCCCTGGATTCGCGCGTTTCGGCCGATCGCCGGTTTCGAGCATCATCGACGCGCGGGTGTGGCCTGGCTCGACGCGCTTCGCATGCCGGCGTCGACCGATACGCTGCTCGTCACGAATGGCGCTGCGCACGGCATTTTTCTCGCGCTCGCATCGCTCGTGCGGCCCGGCGATACCGTCGTCTGCGAGAGCCTGACCGATCACGGCGTGATCGGGTCGGCCAACGTACTTGGGTTTACCCTCAAAGGTCTCGAGATCGACGAGTTCGGCATCCATCCCGAGCATTTCGAGGAGCTTTGCGACAGCGAACGCGTGACGGCATTGGTCTGTACGCCCAATCTGAACAATCCGACCGTGGCGCTCATGCCTGAATCCCGGCGCCGCGCGATCGCGCGGATCGCGGAGCGCTATGGTGTTTATGTCATCGAAGACGATGTTTACGGTCCGCTGCTCACGAAGCCGCTGCCGCCGATTTCGAGCCTGATTCCCGAGCTCTCGTTCTATTGCACGAGCATGACGAAATCGGTGCTCGCGGGACTGCGCATCGGTTATCTGAGCACGCCGCGCCGGCTCGCGTTGCGCACCGAGAGTACGCTGCGCGTTTCGAGCTGGATGGCGACTTCGCCGATGGCGGAGATCGCCACGCGCTGGATCGACGACGGTACGGCTACCCGCCTCGTGCAGATACAGCGCGAGCGCCTCGCGCGCAGGCAGGCGCTCGTCGCGCAGATGCTCGGCAGCTACGTGCAGGGCAGCCATCCCCACGCACTCTCTGTATGGCTGCGGGTGCCGGAGCACTGGCAGGCCGATCATCTCGTGCGGGCGCTGCGCAAGCGCCATATCGCCGTGACGTCGCCCGATCCGTTTCTCGTGCGCGGTGTCGAAAGCCGGCCGAATGCGGTGCGGCTGTGCGTGGGGGCGGAAGTCAGCGACGACGTCTTCGCCGAGGCGCTGCAGACCGTACGCGAGGTGTTCGAACAATATCCGCAGGTCCACGCGGTCGATTGACGGTATCGATCGAACGCGTGCGCCGAATCCGAAATGAACTAGGACAATCGAATTCGTTTTTCGGGACATTAGACTGGGCAGCACTGATGAGCCGCATGCCCTTGGGGCCGCGCTCGACTTTTATCGGTGTACTCGTCTATGTCCGTCATTTCGCTTGCCGATGTCTACCGTGCGCGGCGTCGCCTCATGGGCCGTGTTGCCCTTACGCCGCTCGTCGAATCCGCGCGCCTTTCCGAGCTCGCCGGTACCCGCGTCTACCTGAAGCTCGAAACCGTGCAGCCGACGGGCAGCTTCAAGATCCGCGGCGCGACCAACGCGCTCGCGCAATTGGCCGAGCGCGGTGTGACGCGCGTCGTCACCGCATCGACGGGCAATCACGGCCGGGCGGTCGCGCATGCCGCGCACGCGCTGGGTCTCGAGGCCACGGTCTGCCTTTCGTCGCGGGTTCCTCAGAACAAGGTGCAAGCCGTGCGGGCGCTCGGCGCGAAGGTATGTCTGGCCGGCAACAGCCAGGACGACGCCGAACGAGAAGCGGCGCGGCTCGCGGCGCAAGAAGGGCTCGCGTATGTGCCGCCCTTCGACGACCTCGACGTCATCGCCGGACAGGCGACGATCGGGCTCGAAATCATCGAAGCGCTGCCCGCCGTCGCGCAGATCGTGGTGCCGCTGTCGGGCGGTGGGCTTTTTTCCGGTGTTGCATTCGCGGCCCGGCAGTGCTGTCCCGAAGTCAAGCTCACGGGCGTCACGATGCGCCGCGGCGCGGCCATGCACGCCAGCCTTGCAGCCGGCAAACCCGTATGCGTCGACGAAATGGCGACATTGGCCGATTCGCTGGGCGGCGGCATCGGTCTTGCGAATCGATACACCTTTTCGATGACGCGATCGTTGATCGACGATGCGCTTTTGGTCGATGAGGAAGCGATCGCCCGTGCCATCGTCCATGCGTATCGGCACGAGCGGCTGATCCTGGAGGGCGCCGCGGCGGTCGGCATCGCCGCTGTGCTCGACGGTGCCGTGTCGGCCTCGACGCATGCGGGCGGCGGTCCGATCGTTCTCATCGCGAGCGGCGCCAACATCGACATGGATCTGCATCGACGCTTGGTGCTCGAAGCGCCGGACATCGAATCGGAGCACGTCTTCTCATGAGCGACATTCTCATTGCGGGCGAAGCAACGCTTCGCGAACTCGTGCCGCTCGATCGCGCGGCCATCGATCAAGTGGAGGCGGCGTTCGTCTCGCTGGCGACGGAAGCGGTCGCCATGCCGCCGGTTCTTCGATTGGACGTGCCCGCGCATCGCGGCGAGGTCGACGTGAAGACAGCCTATCTGCCGCGTTTCGAGAGCTTCGCGATCAAGGTGAGTCCCGGCTTTTTCGACAATCCGGCGCTGGGGCTACCGAGTCTGAACGGGCTCATGCTCGTGCTTTCGGCGAAGACGGGCGTGACGCAAGCGGTGCTGCTCGACAACGGCTATCTGACCGCGGTGCGAACGGCCGCAGCCGGCGCCGTTGCGGCGCGCTGGCTCGCGCGACCGGATGCGAAGCGGGCAGCGGTCATCGGCGCGGGAGAGCAGGCACGCCTGCAACTCCAGGCACTGACGCTCGTTCGCGATATCGAGGCCGTGACCGTCTGGGCGCGTAAGCAGGCCTCGGCCGAGCGGTTGGCCGCCGATGTGCGCGAGACGCTCGGCTTGTCTTGCGAGGTGGCGTCGGACGTCGGTGCGGCATTGCGTTGCGCCGATATTGCCATCACGACGACGCCCAGCCGCGAGCCGCTCGTCGGTCCGGGCGATTTGCACCCCGGGCTCCATATCACGGCGATGGGATCGGACGCCGAGCACAAGAACGAGATCGCGCCCGCTGCGTTGGCGCAGGCGCGCTATATCTGCGACCGCCTCAGTCAGACGCGCGTGTTGGGTGAGCTTCGCCACGCGATCGAATCCGGGGTGTGCGAACGCGACGCGGTATTCCCCGAGCTCGGGGCAATCGTTGCGGGCCGTGCCGCGGGACGCACGAGCGCCGACGACGTGACGATATGCGATCTGACAGGCACGGGTGCGCAGGACACGGCGATCGCGGCACTCGCGCTCGAGCGCGTGCGCGCGGCCGGGGCGGGTACCACGTTTCGTAACGTATGAGAGTTTGAATGCGGTCTGTCGCGGTGCGGAGCGGACCGGGATCGATGCGAGAGGAGCATATGGCGGAAGACATCCGGCAACAATTGAAGGGCGAACCCGTGGCGGCGGCCGTACGTCTGCCGTTCGAGCGGAGCGAATACGACGCGCGCATAGCCAAGGCGCGCCGCGCGATGGCGAACTCGGGAATCGATCTGCTGATCGTCACGGACCCGAGCAATATGGCCTGGCTCACGGGGTACGACGGCTGGTCGTTCTACGTGCATCAATGCGTCGTGCTGGCCCACGACGGAGAGCCGATCTGGTTCGGGCGCGGACAGGACGCGAACGGTGCCAAGCGCACGGTCTTCATGGACCATGCGCAGATCGTCGGCTATCCCGACCACTACGTCCAGTCGCGCGAGCGCCATCCGATGGACTACCTCTCGCGCGAGGTGATCGAGGCGCGCGGGTGGGGTGGGTTGCGCATCGGCGTCGAACTCGACAACTATTACTTCAGTGCGGCGGCCTTCGCGTCGCTCGCGCGCAACCTGCCCAACGCAAAGTGGGTCGATGCGACAGGGCTCGTCAATTGGCAACGGGCCGTCAAGTCGCCGCGCGAAATCGAATACATGCGGATCGCGGCGCGCATTGTCGAGAAGATGCACGCGCACATCGTCGAGCGTATCGAACCCGGTATGCGCAAAAACGATCTCGTGGCCGAAATTTTTGCAGCGGGCGTGACCGGTGTGGGAGAACACGGGGGCGACTATCCGGCCATCGTGCCGCTTTTGCCGACGGGCGCCGATGCGGCCGCACCGCATCTGACCTGGGACGACACGCCGTTCGCCCGCGATGCGGGGACGTTCTTCGAGATTGCCGGATGCTACCGGCGCTACCACTGCCCGCAATCGCGCACCGTCTATCTCGGCAAGCCGCCGAAGCATTTCGTGGAGGGCGAGCGCGCCGTCGTCGAAGGCATCGAAGCGGGCCTGCAGGCCGCGAAACCGGGCAATACCTGCGAGGACATCGCCAACGCATTCTTCGCCGTACTCAGGAAATTCGGCATCGAGAAGAACAGCCGCTGCGGTTATCCGATCGGTGCAAGCTACCCGCCCGATTGGGGCGAGCGCACGATGAGCTTGCGCCCCGGCGACAAGACTGTACTGGCGCCCGGTATGACGTTCCACTTCATGCCGGGGCTGTGGCTCGACGACTGGGGGCTGGAGATCACGGAGAGCATTCTCATCACGGCGAACGGGGTCGAGACGTTTTGCAACACGCCGCGACGGCTCTTCGTGAAGGAGTGAGGGACGATGCGCGCTTCCCCGATTCAACCGACGATCGACTTCGAAGCCGAAGGCGAGCAGCACGGTTTTTTGAAGCTGCCCCACTCGCACGATGCCTCCGCGTGGGGGGCGGTCATGATCCCGATCACGGTGATCAAGCGCGGCGCGGGGCCGACGGCGCTCATTACCGGCGGCAATCATGGCGACGAGTATGAAGGACCGATTGCACTGTCGAAGCTGGCTTCGACACTCAAGGCGAGCGAGATCGCCGGGCGGGTGATCGTCGTGCCGTTCATGAACTACCCTGCGTTTCGCGCGGGCACCCGTACCTCGCCGATCGACAAGGGCAACCTCAATCGCAGCTTTCCGGGGCGTCCCGATGGCACGGTGACCGAGAAAATCGCCGACTATTTTCAGCGCCATCTGCTGCCGCTCGCCGATTGCGTGCTCGATATTCACGCGGGCGGCAAGACACTCGACTTCGTGCCGTTTGCGGCGGTTCACGTATTGCCGGATGCGCAACAGCAGGCCCGTGCCGACGCCGCGATGCGCGCATTCGGTGCGCCCTACTCGATGCGTATGCTCGAACTCGACAGCGTGGGACTCTTCGATACGGCGGCGGAAGAGGCGGGCAAAGTCTTCGTGACGACGGAACTCGGCGGCGGCGGAAGCGCAAGCGCGTCGAGCGTTCGCATTGCCGAGCGCGGCGTGCGTGGATTTCTCACCCACGCCGGCATCTGCGATGCCGATGCCGGCACTCGCGCGGCGCCGCGCACGACGACGTTGCTCGATATGCCTGATGGGGATTGCTATACGACGAGCGAGCACGATGGCTTGATCGAGATGTGCAAAGACCTCGGCGATACCGTCGAAGCAGGGGAAGTGCTGGCGCGCGTCCACGACATCACGCGTACGGGCGCGCGGCCCCGCGAGTACCGCGCGCGCCGTGGCGGCATCTTCGCGGCGCGTCACTTTCCAGGTCTGGTCCGGGTGGGCGATACCATCGCGGTGGTGGCCGAGGTCGTCGAACGCGGCATCGCGACGCACTGAGCAGGCGGTCGAATTCACGACGAAGAGCACGCGATGAACGGGAACGGATACAAGCTCGACCGCTACGATCTCGCCATCCTGCGCGTGCTGGCGCGCGACGGCCGGATCACCAAGTCGCGTCTCGCGGAGGAGGTGAATCTCTCGATCTCGCCGGTGTGGGAGCGCGTGCGCCGATTGGAGGACATCGGACTCATCCGCGGCTATCGTGCCGAGATCGATTGGGTGGGAGCGTTCAAGGGAAGCCGCATCGTCGTCGAAGTCACGCTCGCGCGCCACACGGCTCACGATATGCGGCGCTTCGAGGAGCGCATCGCGGCCGCGTCCGAGGTCGAGCAATGCTATGCGACGGGAGGCGGGGTCGACTATGTCATGCATGTCGCTTCGCGCGATATCGATCATTACCAGCGTTTCATCGATTCTCTGCTCACCGACGAGCTCGGAATCGAGCGCTATTTCACTTACATCGTGACCAAGGTCGTCAAGGCTTCGCCAAGCGACGCGCCACAGTGGGTCGTGGCGGCGGGCGCCGAGTTCCCCGGCAATTGATGCCGATTTTGCTGCGCTCGGAAAAATTCATGCAACGGGCCGTTCAAACGAAAAAAAGTGCTTGCTCAGCGGCACAAAACCAAAAATGTCGCGGAGCGTCGGCCGATACAGTGAAAGACATGGATCGATCGACGAAGGAGTCTTCCATGTTGCTGGGCCATCCCGTACTAATGAAGTCGCTTTGCTACATCGACGGACGGTGGGTGCATAGTGACGATGCCAAAACGGTCGCCGTGCTGAATCCGGCGGATCAAACCCTGCTCGGTCATGTGCCGATGCTGACGCACTCGCAGATCGAAAGCGCGATCGCGGCGGCGCAACGCGCATTCGAGCGTTGGCGCTGGACGCCAGTCAACGAACGCGCGGCGGCGCTTTCGCGTTGGCACGAGCTCGTTGCGCGGCATCGCGACGATCTGGCAGCGATTGTTTCTCTCGAGCAAGGCAAGCCGCTCAAAGAGGCGCGTGGCGAAATCGCCTACGCGGCGAGTTTCATCGACTGGTTCGCTCACGAGGCCAAACGCCTGGCCGGACGCAACATCGCGGCACACATCGACGATGCGCACCCCGGCACGGTCATCGAGCCGGTTGGCGTGGCGGCGCTCATCACGCCGTGGAACTTTCCGGTCGCCATGATCACGCGCAAGGCCGCCGCTGCCCTTGGCGCCGGGTGCACCGTCGTGATCAAGCCGGCCCACGAGACACCGTTCTCGGCCCTGGCGCTCGCGCAGCTCGCGGAAGAGGCCGGATTTGCTCCGGGCGTATTCAACGTGGTGCTCGGCGATCCTCAAATGGCAATGGAGACGCTCGTTCGCGACGCGCGCGTGCGAGCCGTGAGCTTCACGGGATCGACACGCGTCGGAGCGCTCGTGACACGCGCCGCCGCGCGAGCCGGCATCAAAAAGATCGCGCTCGAGCTGGGCGGCAATGCTCCATTCGTCGTCGCGGCAGATGCGAATCTCGAGCAAGCCGTCACGGTCGCCGTTGCGGCGAAGTTTCAGACCTCGGGCCAGGATTGCTGCGCGGCGAACCGGATCCTCGTCGCGCGCGAGCTCTACGACGCATTCGTCGAACGTTATACGCAGGCGGTTCGCGCATTGAACGTCGGTCCGGCATTCGAAGCCGATGTCGATATCGGTCCGCTCATGCATCAGGCGGCATTCGATGCGACGCTGGCGCGCGTGGCCGACGCACGCCAACGCGGCGCGCGCATTACGACGGGCGGCGCGCCGCATCCGTTGGGCGGCTGGTTCTTCGAGCCGACGGTGATCGCCGATGCGGCGCCTGGCATGCGTGTCTACGAGGAGGAAAACTTCGCGCCGATCTCGGCCGTCTCATCGTTCGATTCGCTCGACGAAGCGATACGACGGGCGAACGACACCGACTATGGCCTCGCCGCCTATGTCTGTTCGACGAATGTGAACACCATTTTTCAGCTCATTCGCCGGCTCGACTTCGCCATGGTGTCGGTCAACGGCGCGCGATTCACGGGTGCGCCGATTCCGTTCGGCGGCATGAAGGCTTCGGGCCTCGGCCGGGAAGGCGGGAGCGAGGGCTTCGAACCGTTCGTCGAGACCAAATATTTCTGCCTGGGCCAGCTGGGCCTCCCGGCGAGCGAAGCCGCCGCATTCTGAAAACCTGATGCAGCCCGAACTTTTTTGGAGAATCTCATGACTGAATTCGAACGTCTCTTTGCGGCGGACCGCGCCCACTTCATGCACCCGTCGACGCATGCCCACGATCACGCCGCCGGCGTGCTGCCGGGGCGCATCGTCACCGGGGCAAAGGGAATACGTATCGAGGACCACGAGGGGCGCTCGTATATCGACGCCTTCGCGGGCCTGTATTGCGTCAACATCGGCTACGGGCGCACGGATGTGGCCGAGGCGATTTACGAACAGGCTAAAAAGCTTGCTTATTACCATACGTACGTCGGCCACTCGACCGACACGGTGATCGAACTGTCCGCACGCATCATCGACTGGGCGCCCCAGGGCATGAAGAAGGTCTATTACGGCATGTCCGGCTCGGACGCGAACGAAACACAGATCAAGCTCGTCTGGTACTACAACAATGTGCTCGGACGCCCCAACAAGAAGAAGATCGTTTCTCGCGATCGCGGGTACCACGGTTCCGGCATCGTGACAGGTAGCCTGACCGGTCTGGCGAGCTTTCATCAATGCTTCGATCTGCCGATCGACCGCGTCAAGCATACCGTTTGCCCGCATTGGTACCGCAAGGCGCCGGCCGGCATGAACGAAGCTCAATTCGTCGCCTACTGTGTGGACGAACTCGAAAAGCTCATCGCCCGCGAAGGCGCCGATACAATCGCCGCATTCATCGGCGAACCCGTAATGGGTACGGGCGGCATCGTGCCGCCGCCGGCCGGCTATTGGTCCGCCATCCAGCAAGTCTTGAAAAAGCATGACATTTTGCTGATTGCCGACGAGGTGGTATGCGGTTTCGGGCGACTCGGCTCGAAAATGGGCTCCCAGCATTACGGCATTCAGCCCGATCTGATCACGGTCGCGAAAGGACTGACGAGTGCCTATGCACCGCTTTCCGGCGTGATCGTCGGCGAACGTGTCTGGGAGGTCATCGACAAAGCCTCTAGCGAGTTCGGCGCGATGGGGCACGGGTGGACCTACTCGGGTCATCCGATTTGCGCGGCGGCGGCGCTCGCCAATCTCGATATTCTCGAGCGCGAGCGCATTGCCGAAAACGCGGCGTCGAGCGGGGCCTATTTGCTCGAACGGCTGCATGCGGCGTTCGACGCTCATCCTCTCGTCGGCGAGGTGCGGGGTGCGGGCATGTTGGCCGCGCTCGAGTTCATGGCCGACAAGGACGAGCGGCGTGCGTTCGATGCGGCGCTCAAAATCGGCCCGCGAGTATCGGCTGCGGCGCTGCGGCGCGGACTCATCGCCCGCGCCATGCCCCATGGCGACATTCTCGGCTTCGCACCGCCGCTCATCACGACGCGTGCCGACGTCGACGAGATCGTGCGCCTCGCGCGTGAAGCGGTTGACGAGGTGGCGTCGGAAGTCGCCGCTGCCGCGGCCGCGGCGTAAGGCTGCGCGAGCGCCGTCTCCCCCGATCTGCCGAGCCCCCTTTTTTGCGCGCCTTTGCGGTCACGAAGAGGGGGTTTTGTCTTTTCTTTTGCTTTTTTTTCCGATATCGACGAACGATTCGCAATAATCGCTGCGGCAATGTGCGAATGAGCGGGCGCGAGCATTGCTAGTGCGCGTGTCGAGCGCAATAACGCATATTCGAACCTGGCCGAATGGATGAATATTTCACCGCGCCATTCCACAATTGCCGCAAGCACCGCTAGAATGCGTTCCGTTTGGCTTCTGATATTGGAGGAAAGAGTCCGTGTCGACCTACAAAGAACTACTTGCGAAAAAGCAGGAATTGGATGCGCAAATCGAAGATGCGCGCCGCGCCGAAGCACAGCATGCGCTGCACCAGATTCGCGAAACGATCGCCGCATTCGGCTTTACGCCCGAAGACGTTTTCGGTACGCGCCGTAAGGTCAAACCGACCAATCGCGTGCCGCAATTTCGCGATCCGGAAACCGGCGAAACCTGGGGCGGCCGGGGACCGCGGCCCCGCTGGCTGAAAGGGAAGGACCCCGAGCAGTTCCGCGTCGCGCGCTAAAGCCCGCTCTCGCCGGGGCCGCTCAGACGATGGCGCCGGGCAGGAATGCCTCGAGTTTGTCGATCAGCGTCGAGCGGCAAAACGGCTTCACCATGAAATCGGCTGCGCCTGCTCGAACGCTTTCCAGGACCACCGTGCGCCGGCTTTCGCCGGCCACCATGATGATCGGAATCTGCGCCAGGGGCTCGACGGATTTGAGGCGGCGGGTCAGCTCCATTCCGCTCAGGTCGGGCAAGTCCACGTCCATGAGCACGAGATCCGGGCGGCGAGCCCGGATCGCGCGAAAGGCCTGCGCGCCGCTCGCGGCGCAAGTCAGATCGACACGCGTCCCTGCGAGCAACCGTTCGAGCGTGCAGCGCTGCAATCCATCGTCGTGGACGGCGAGCACATGCGGGCGCAGGTGGCCCGTGATGGCGTTCATCGCGTGCGCCGCGCGCAATTGCGGCCCGAGCGCACTCGCCAACGCCTGGGCGGCGCGGCAAAGCGCGTCCACCGATTCCCCCAGCCGAGCGAAGTGGCTGCGCAACGCGTCGCCGTCGCCCTCGAGGCAAGGCGTTGCCGCGGCCACCGTGTGCGTCACGTCGACTTGCGCGGCGAACGAGCGGGCGTAGCGTTCCAACGCGGGCTCGAGGCTTGCCAGATGACGCGCATATGCAGCCAGCCGGCCTGCGGCCGGCGCGTCCGATTGGCCGTTCGACAGCAGGTGCAGCGCATGGTCGATGGCCAGCGCGAGGCGCGGGCCGTCATGGGTCGCGGGCCAGAAGACGACGTAGTCGTCGAATGTGCCTTCCTTGCACGCGTCGTAGACCCGCCGAACATCGTCGGGGCCGCACAGCACGATCGTTTTGTGAGCGGTCTCGTGAACGAGCGTGCTTTCGCCGTAAAGCCGATCGCAGCAACGCTTCGCGCCATCGAGCGTATCGAAGGCCAGCACGAGCACGTTCGGGCCATAGGCTTCGAAGTCCGAAGCGATGTCGGCGGGGTTCGTCGAGACGCGCACTGCGGCGAATGTGTCGGCCAGCCTCCGGGCGACGGGCACGGCGTGGTGCACGGTATCGGCTGCAACGAGAATACGCGGATCGTCTCTCAACGGGCTCACCCCTCGGCGCGTCGAGCGCGGGTGCGGCCCCAATGCCTGCCAGCCAACCCTCGTGGCTACGACGGCAAGGCTTGCGAGAGCGCGCGTGCGGCTTCGACGACCTTACTGTAGGCCGCGCCGAATCGAGTGCTCAGTTCGGTAAAAGACATATCCACCGCTTCCCTTGCATCGCTTTCGATGCGCGCGCAGAGCTCGCCGAGGGCGAGCGCGCCGATCGAACGCGACGAAGATTTCAGCTTATGAGCGACGGCAGCGGCCTCAGGGGCGCGTCGCGCGCTCATATGCTCGAGCAGTTGCTGCGCGAGCGCGGCGGAGCATTCGACGTACTCCGAGAGCAATGCCTGGACCGTTTCGTTGTCGTCGCCGACGATTCCACGCAGGACGTTCAAATCGACGACGGAGGAGAAATCGCAGGCTTGCGCCGATTCGACGACGGCGGTCTCTTGCGGAGCGCCGGCCGGCTCGGCGGTGGGATTGTCGGGCGGCGCGGTGTGCTGCGAGGGGGCAAGCCATTGTTCGATAGCCTGCTGCAGTAGTACGAGCTTGAGCGGCTTCGTCAGATAGTCGTCTATGCCGAGCGCTTTGGCGCGGCTCGCCTCCCCATGAATCGCATTGGCCGTCAGTGCCACGATCGGCACGCGCTTGCGTGCAACGCTTGCCTCCTGGGCGCGGATGGTCTGCGCCAGTTCATAGCCGTCGCGATTCGGCATGTGCAAGTCGGTGAGAATGAGGCCGTACGGTGCCGCAAGCCACATTTGCAGCGCTTCTTCTCCATCGGTTGCCATATCGGCCGTGTAGCCGAGCAATTCGAGCTGTCGCCCGATGACCTTGCGATTGATCTGGTCGTCTTCCGCGACGAGTATCTTGGGCGCGTTCGGCGCCGCCCTCGCGTGCTGACCTTCGGCAACCGCGGCGTCGCCGCGGGCGCTGCAGTGCGGTGCGCTGCGCCCCGCTGCCAGCGCCAGCGCATCGACGAGCGCGCGTCGGCGCAACGCCTGCGCGCCCGCCACCACGGTTCCGTCGGGTTCCGACTGCAGCACGAGGCTGCGTCCGGACGAGATCAGGACGCGGCCCTTCGCCGAGATGGCTGCGCTCGGCCGCATCGCTTCGCCGCAGACGAGGAGTGCGGCGCCGCCGGCGATGGCGAGGCGGTGCTGAGCGTCCTCGACATCCTCGGCGAGTTGCACGTTGGCCCCGGCGCTGCGCAGGTAGGCAGCAATATCGTCGGCATTGAATTCGGTTGAGGGCGCAACGATGCACGCGAGTCCGGACAGATCCTGCTGTACGCGCGCCGGTGCATCGGGAACGCGTTCGAGCGGCAGTCTGACGATGAACGTCGATCCCGTGCCGAGTTCGCTCGTCACCGTAATGTCGCCGCCCATCAGTGCGGCGAGCCGGCGACAGATCGCGAGTCCAAGTCCTGTTCCGCCGAAGCGGCGCGTCGTCGAAGTCTCGGCCTGACTGAAGGGGAGGAACAGTTGGGCTTGCATGTCCTGCGACATGCCGATGCCGTTGTCCGAGATGGCAAAGCGAACCGTCGCGCCATCCGGAGCCTCGGGCTCCACCCGCAGCGATACATGCCCAGCGATACCTTCCCGCCCGCCGGAGAATTTGATTGCGTTGCCGACCAGGTTGTAGAGGATTTCCCGCAGGCGGGTATCGTCGGAGAACACGAGCGCGGGCAGCGCGGGCGACACATAGGTGCGCAGCGCAACGCCGCGCGCATCGGCCACTGTGGCAAGCGAAGCAGCCAGCCCATCGACGACATCCTCGATCGCAACGGGCACCGACTCGATCTGGAGCTTGCCGGCTTCGATTTTCGAAAAGTCGAGAATGTCGTCGATGATCTGCAAAAGCGCGGACGCGCAATCGCGGATCGTGAATACCATTTCCTTTTGATCGGCTGTCAGCGGCGAGCGCGCGAGCACTTCGGTCATGCCGATGACACCGTTCATCGGCGTGCGAATCTCATGACTCATCGTTGCAAGGAACGCGCTTTTCGCGCGCGAGGCGGCTTCCGCGTCCGAGCGGGCCTGGTCGAGCTGTTCGGCTTTGGCTATCTCGCGCTGATGTGCGGCGGCGAGACTGCGGACGAGACCGCGAGTGCGACGATCGGCGAGAACGATCAAGAGCGACAACAACACTGCCGCGATCAGCAGGAACATGCTGCGCAAACGCCATGGCGCGAGAAATTCCTGGGTGGAGTAGCCGACTGCCACGGCAAGCGGGTAGTCGGCAAGCTTCCGATAGCTGACGATGCGGTCCTGGTCGTCCATGTACGACGGCATGCGCAAGTCGCCGGAACGGTGTTGTTCGAGCGCGCGCCGTAGCAGATTGCCGGGCGGCAAGGTTGCGCCGATCGACTTGGACTGGCCCGTCCGGAGCGCGCGGATCACGTAGTCGCGCGTTCCCACGACCGTCACGATGCCGTCCTTGCCGATGCGCAGACCGTTGTAGAGCTCCGTGAAGTACGAGGGATCCACCGATACGACGACGACACCGAGAAAATGCCCGTCGTGGCTGTTGATTCGCTGCGACAACTGCAATGAAGGTTTGCCGCTTGCACGCCCGACGATGGGCTTGCCGATCACCAGTTCGGTGCTCGCGTTGTGCAGATGGACCTTGAAATGCTCTCGATCGGAAAGATCGATTGGCTTGAAGCCGGGAATCGTCGACGCACGCAGGAAGCCCTGCGAATCGATGACGGCCACTTGCACGAATACGTCGAGCTTCAGCAAGCCCGAATCCACGTAATAGGCAAGGGGGATCGAAACGCCGTCATTTTGAACTTGCCACGAAACGAGCGCGGCGACCTGTTCGGCTTCCCGCATGACGCGCACGGTGTGAGCGGCAAGCGCGTCGGAAAGCGCGGTCGCGCCTGCGCGAGCGTTGCTCATTTCGACATGCTCGTCCCATGCGGTCAAGATGCCGAGCGCAAGCCAGAGCGCTGCAATAAGCAGGTAACTTTGCAGCCGCAGGCTGCGGGTGCGCAAACCGCCCCTGGCATTTGCGCGGCGACGCGGTCGTGCCTGCGGCGTTTCGATATGCGGACCGGTTGTGGCATCCACCATTTGATCGACAATCCCCCGGAAAACCGTCGGCCCGGTGCCAAACGGGCGCGACTATCTCCAATAACGGCGCGACGCCGCAAAAGTTGATACGGGATTGCCGCGGGGATTGAAGACCGGCCCTACACGGCGGGCTTGTCGCCTGTCAGCGGTGCCACGATGTCGAGCCGATAGCCATGCCCATAAACGGGGGTGAGTCGGAACCCATTTTCGGGGCGGAGCTGAAGTTTCGAACGAACTCTGGACATGTGAGTGTCCAGCGTGCGCGAGATGGCATCGGGGGGCTGCCCCCAGACTACGCCGCCGATATGTTCCCGCGACAGGATGCGTCCGATGTACTGAAACATGAGCAGTGCGAGGTCGAACTCACGGCTCGTCAGTTCGATCGGCACGTCTGCGAGAAAACACGTCCGGGTCGCAGCATCGATCCGATAACGACCGACTTCGATCGGTGCGGGCGTCGATGCGGTATGAGGGCGCGCGCGGCGCGCAAGCGCGTCGATGCGCGCGATGAATTCGCCCTCGCGGATGGGCTTGATGATGTAATCGTCGGCGCCGGCACCCAGTGCCGACACGATGTCGCGTTCCTCCGAGCGGCTCGTCATGAATATCACCGGCACGCGCTCTGTCAGGTTTGAGCGTGCCCATTGCAAAACCTGATGTCCCGTTACTCCCGGCACCTGCCAATCGAGCAGCAGCATGTCGAAGGTTTCGCGCTTCAGTTGGCGAATCAGCTGGCTTCCATCGACGAATATCCGGCATTCATGGCCTTTGTCAGACAAAATCTCGCTAACACGTTCAATCTGGCTTTCATCGTCTTCCAGATACGCAATCTTCACTGTCCACTCCCGGTGATCGGGCCAACGGGTTCTCGTCGAAATGTCCTTTTGCAGGGCTCGCGCATTTTAGCGCCGGATGCCACGACGAGCACTACGCTCCGCCGCGCTCACGCGCAAAATGGATCGCAGTTAACAATTGTTAAGAGTTCGTGGCATGGGAGGCAAACGTTTGTAGTCGATGCGAGCAGTCGCGATCGATCGGAAAATCGACGATGGACAGGATTACCCGTGCCCCAAATGGGGCTAATGGATTGGCTTGTAACACGCAAATCGTTGAAAAAATGAATAGGTCTGCGTAATATCTGGAGACTCCTACTTTTTCCGTCTGATGCCACCGCAACCTCGTCAATATCTGCGTCGCGTAAAATACAGGCCGGCGGCCCATTCAATCGAGCCGTTTGCAGCTCGCATGATGGCGTTGACGGTCTTATTCGCGTGCCTTTCATGTGTGCCGCCCGACGTTTTCGCGCAAGCGCCGGCAAATCAATCGGCGATGATTTCTTATGCGGCGCAGCGCGGCGATACGCTATATACCGTTGCGCAAAGGTACCTGCAAGAAATCGATGATTGGCGCGTAATTGCGCGCATCAATCGGGTGCCGGCTCCCCGGCAACTGAAGCCTGGCACCACGCTGCGCCTTCCCGTCGCGTTGTTGCGGCGCGAGCCGCTCGCTGCGCGTGTCGTTGCCACGAGCGGGAATGCGACTTACGCAATCGGCAACGCCCCGCCGTTGCCGCTCGTGCCCGGCGTCTCGCTGAGCGAGGGCGATTCGATCGCGACCGGTAAAACCGGGTTTGCGACGATCGAGTTCGACGACGGCTCGCATGTCAGTCTCGCCCACGAAACGGTGGTGACACTCGCAACATTGACTCGCACGCTGCTCGGCGAGGCGAGCGAACGCCGCCTCGAGTTGCGGCGCGGCGAAGTCGAGAGCGAAGTGACGCACGCGAAGAAGCTGCGCGACCGGTTCGAGATACGCGCGGCGCCGATTGTGGCGGGCGTGCGCGGAACCCATTTTCGCGTGAACGGCGGTGAGCAGACGTCGGCGGTCGAAGTGCTCGATGGCGCCGTTGCGGTCGCCGCGGCCGCGGCTGCAGCACCCGCTAACTCGTCGCAAGGCGATGGCACGCTGGGCGTGCCGTCCGCGGGCACCCAACTGGTGCCGGCCGGCTTCGGCAGCCTGACCCGCGCGGGGCGCGCAGTAGGAACACCGGTCGCGCTGTTGCCCGCGCCCGAGCTGGTGCATCCGGGGCGCATACAGGACGGCGCGGAAGTGGACTTCGAACTCGCGGCGCTCGAGGGGGCGCGCCAATACCGGGTCGAGATCGCACGGGACGCCGGCATGTTGGACCGGCTGAAGGAGACACGGATCGAAGCACGCGGCGAAGCACCGCATGCGAGCCTGGGCGAACTACCGGACGGCAACTATTTCGTGCGCGTTTCCGCCATCGATGACGCGGGCCTCGAGGGAATGGCGCGCGTGTACGCACTCGAGCGCCGCCGTATGCAGCTCGCTGCTTCGGCGATGCGTTCGCCGGGTTCGCGCGAATACACTTTTCGCTGGTTCGCGAGCCGCACTGGCGTGCCAACGCGATATCGTTTCATCTTGTCGCGCGACGAAGATCTGCGCGAGCCGCTGGTCGACGAAGTCGACATATCGACGGACCACATCGTCGTCGCGGGGCTGCGCGAGGGCGTTTATTACTGGACCGTCGTAGCTGAACAATTCGAGAACGGCCAATTCTACGAGACGGCATCGCGCGTGCGTTCATTTACGCTCGCCAAGTGAACGAGTTCTCAAATGAGCCATGACTCGGTGCGCGGATCCCCGGCGAGCTCGGGCAATGATGAATCCTCTCGCCGATGGGGCCCGGAGGCGAAACGCTATCTGATCGAGTGGTTGACGATAGGCTTTTTCACGATCCTGATCGTCGTGCTGGCCGTCATGAGGCAGGCGACGGCCGGGCTCGATCGCATGGTGTACGACCAACTGTTGTCGTTTTCTTCACGGCCCGTGGTGCCCGACATCGCGATCGTGGAAATGGACGACGAAAGCATTGCCAAATTCGGGCGCTGGCCGTGGCCGCGCGACCTGCAAGCGCGCGTTCTGGACGCCGTGGGAAAAAGCGGCGCGGCGGCTGTGGTCTACGACGTGCTGCTCACGGAGCCGACGCCGAACGACCAGGTCCTGGCCGATGCCATCCGTGCCGTGCCGACGTATCTTCCGGTGTTGCTCGCCCATGCGGAAGACCGCGCGTCGGACATCGCCGTCGTGCCCGTCGGGCCGATCGCGCGGGCAGGGGCGGGAATGGGGCATATCGACCTGGACGCCGATCCGGACAGCGTTGTCCGCTCGATCGATCCGGACGAGGGCGAGGATGCGTCGCGCTGGCCGTATATCGATATGCTCGTCTACGACGCCATTCGAAGCGGCAAACTTCCGCTGGCGCACGGACGCTACATTGCGCGCGACGCTGCCGTGGGCATGCTGCCGACGCACCCCGTATTGATCCCGTTCGGTTCGAACGCGTCCGCACGTCTACGTATCTCGGCAGCCAAGCTGTTGAGCGGTGCCGTGGCCCCCGGGGCCTTGCGCGGCAAGGTCGTTTTTGTCGGCGTGACCGCGCAGGGCCTGTCGGGCAACTACGCGACGCCCGTTTCGGGGAGGATCGGCACGTTGTCCGATGTCGAAGTCCACGCTGAAGTGCTGGACGCATTGCTGTCGGACCGCATCATCTCGCCGGTGACGGCCGGCTGGGTCGTGGCGGCCTCGCTGATTCCTTTGGTGGTGCTGCTCGCGGGCGTGTTCGTGCTTTCGCCATGGCGCTCGCTCGTACTGACCCTCGCGCTGGGCGCAGCATCGCTCGCGATGAGCGCGCTGCTGCTGCATGGGGCGCGCGTGTGGATTTCGCCCGTGCCCGCCTTGCTCGGATTGAGCGTGCTCTACCCGTTGTGGAGCTGGCGCCGGCTCGAAATGACGATGTCCCGCTTGCGCCGCGAGCTCAGGCAGCTCGACGCCGAACCGCACCTGTTACCGGAGCCACCGGCGCCGTCGCAACGCTTCGGCGGCGATGTGCTCGCGCGCCAGATTGCGCTCGTCGAGCGTGCCGCGCACCGCCTGCAAGATATGAAGCGTTTCGTGTGGGACAGTCTGAACAGCGTGCCCGAACCCGTGATCGTAGCGGATAGACAGGGCATCGTCGTACTTTCCAACAAGGCCGCGCGCTCGCATTTCGTACGTATTGCCAGCCCTGACCCGCGAGGCCGTCCGCTTACCGATGTACTCGGCGAGTTCACGCTGATCAAGGCGATCGGAGCGGGGCTCGAAGAAGAGGCCGAACTGCGCGCGCGTTGGCCGGCAGTGCTTGATCCGAGAGGGCCCCGCGTCGGTATCGTGAAGCGTGGACTCGAGGTGCGCGATCCGTCAGGGCACGACTATCTGCTGCGTTACGCCCGTTGCAGCAGCGAGCAAGGCGAAGAGTCGGGCAGCTGGGTGGCGGGGCTCGTCGAAGTGACGGCGCTTCACGCGGCAGAGCGGGGGCGCGAAGATGCGCTGCGCCTGTTGTCGCACGATATGCGCTCGCGGCATGCATCGATCCTCGCGCTCGTCGAGCTCGAGCGCACGAGCAGCGACTCGGAGCGTACGCGCATGTTGCTGGAGCGCATCGAACGCCACGCGCACCGCGCACTGAAACTCGCGGACGATTTCGTTCAGCTGGCGCGTGCCGAATCGCAGACCTATTCGCTCGAGCCGACGAATCTCGCCGATATCGTCGCCGACGCCGGCGACGAGTTGTGGCCGCAGGCGCGCACCAAGAGCATAGGCGTCGATATGAGTCTCGGCGACAGGGAATACTGGGTAGCGGCCGATCGATCGCTCATGACGCGTGCTATCGCAAACGTCATCAACAACGCGATCAAGTACAGTCCGAACGATACAGTGGTCAAGGTATCCGTGGCCGCCGCGCCGCCGCACCGCGTCCAATGCACGGTCGCCGATGAGGGCTATGGCATCCCGTTGGCGATGCAGCGCCATTTGTTCGAACCGTTTCGGCGGTTCCAGGCACCGGGGCAGCCGGCCTCCGGTGGAGCGGGGCTCGGCATGGCGTTCATCAAGACGGTGGTGATGCGGCATGGCGGCGAGGTACGCGTGGAAAGCGAGCCGGGACGCGGCACGACCGTCACGATATGGCTGCCGGCAGCGGACGAGCCCGCTGCCGAATAGCGGTCGGCGGATGGCCAGGGACGCTGACGGTAGCGCCAAGAGAAAAGAGGAGATTGAATTTTGAAAGCGGGATGGTTCGCAATGGGGTTTGCCGTGGCGATGCTGGCGGGATGTGCAGGCATCGAATCGGATGTGAGGGCGTCGTTACCCGACGCGTCGGCCCTGGACGCGGGGCCGCGCACTTATGTGTTTGCCGATTCGCCCGTGACGCCGGCCAGCGCGGATGCCGCTCGGTACGAGTCGGCCATTGCCGATGCGCTTGCGACGCACGGCTTCGATGCGGCGCCCGAGGCTCGCGCGCGTTTGCGCGTTTCGTTTGCCTATGACACGCATGCTCAGTCCGTGTCGATAGTCGATGACGCCTGCGCGGCGCAAGCGCCGTGCGAGCCGCGGGAGCCCGCATGGTCGTTTCGATGGCCCGGCCGCGAACGCTTCGTCCACTCGTTGACGTTGCGCTTTTTCGATCGTGCGTCCGGCCGGGAAGTCTATAAGGTCAGCGCATCGAGTCGCGATGGCGAGGCCGAATCGCCTTCGGCCATCACGTACCTCGTGCAAAGCGCATTCGCTCGGATGCCTTATAACGGCAGTTCCCGCTGGCGTGTTCGATTGCGCCCTGGCGAGAGCGGAAATATGCCGTCGATCGTATCCATCGCACCCGATTCACGCTGACGCGCATCCCGAGGCGCATTCAGACAGAAGGGTTCGAATATCGCGGAACCGGTTTTCAAACGTTTGCGGAATGCCGATTGAAAGAATGCGGCGACGCGAAACCGAATAATCGACCATAGGGACCGCAATCTTCCGTAGAATGCAAAAGCGCCGCTGCGAGGCCGTCGTGGCGGCGTCCATTGCCGACTGAGAGACAACGAGAGAGCGGGCCAATACTATGAGCGAAACGACAGGGCTCACGAACGAACGCGACGCACCCGAGCAGATCGTCCGTGGCGTCACGCGTTGGTACGCCGGTTTCCTGGTGATTGCATTCGCCTTGTTACCGGCTTATTTGATTGCCTACCTGCATTTTTTTCAGGATCCCCGGCTTTTATTCGAAGACCACACGTTCCACGAGATTGCGATTGCACTCGCCACGTTGGAAGGGATTTTCGTCTGCTACGTGACATGGCAGTGTTACCGGCGCTCGGGCGATCCGATCTTGCGCTGGTTGACACTGGGTTTTGCGGGGTTTGCCATCGTCTACGTGCCGCATGGCGCATTCACTCCGCTAGCACACCACGACATGTGGCTATTCCTGTTGTATGGCCCGGTTTCACGGCTCGTGATGGCGGTTCTGTTGTTTATCGGCTTGCTTTCGTACCGTGCGGACTCCGAGCCCGATCCGGCCGCGCGACGGCATGACCGGATGTTCTGGGCCGCATGGTTCGTGGGCTTCGTCGTCGTCGATTTGCTCGTTGCGGTGCTCGCCAATACGCCGTTCGCCGGTACGCTTGCGACCCGGCTCATCCTCGAAGGCGGTGCGATGCTCGTATCGCTCGTGAACGTCGGCTGTCTTCTTGCCCGGAGGATCCGCTCGCCGCTGATGCAGATATTTGGAATCTCGGTGATGGCTTTCGCGTTGTCGTCGCTGGCATTCCTGCTTGGCAAGCCCTGGAATCACATGTGGTGGCTTGCCCATGCAATCTTCGCCGGCGGTTTCTTTCTGCTCAGTTATGGAATCGTTCAGGCATTCCATGCGGCCGGCTCGTTTTCCGCCATCTACAGTCGCGAGGAATTGATGGCGCGTTTGCAAGAGTCGATGGCGCGAACGGAAACCGCGCTGCGCGAGCTGCAGCGGAGCAACGTGAAGCTGGAGCAACTCGCCGTGGCGGATCCGCTCACCGGTGCCGTCAACCGCAAGGCGTTCATCAATCGGATCGAACGGGAAATAGAACGGGCCAAGCTGGGCAGCGCGCCGTTTTCGCTGCTGGCGCTCGACCTCGACAATTTTCGACGCATCAACGATCGGTTCGGCCGGGATATGGGCGATCAGGTGCTGCGTAACGTGGTCGACATCTGTCTCGATGCGATCCGTCCATTCGAAGGCGTCGCCCGCGTCGCCGGCGAGGAGTTCATGGTGCTGATTCCGCGCGGCGCGCTCGATACCGCGCTGATGGCCGGCGAGCGAATTCGCGCGGCGGTGCAGGCAACGCCGTTCGTGAGCGGTAACGATCGCTTTTCCGTCACGGTCAGCATTGGCATTGCCCAGTTCCCGCACGACGGCGCGACGAGCGAGGCGCTCATGCGTGCAGCGGACGAGCGGTTGAGTCGCGCAAAGGACCACGGCCGCAATCGCGTGATCGCGGTCTAGCACGGCGGCCGCGGCCGCCTCGAGGCATCCTCTCGAACCGCTGCGCGCTCGTTGAGCTGTCTCAACCGCGGGGTTCTCCGGCGTGCGCGGCGGGTGCGAAAGCGCACATCGCGAGCGGCGCCGCGGCAAGCGCGGCGCTTGCCCAAAATGTAGCGGGCGCGCCGTATCGTTCCCAAAGCCAGCCGGCCAGTATGCTCGAGAGCAGCATCGATGCGCCGCTGACCAGATTGAAGATGCCGAACGCCGTGCCCCGTAGCGCGGCCGGCGATGCATCGGCTACCATCGCGGCGAAAATGCCTTGGGTAAAACCCATATGCAGCCCCCATAGCGCCACACCGGCAAAGACGAACGGTGCGGACGCTGCGTGGCCCAGTGTCAGGTCCGCGCCCATCAGCAACGCAAGGCCGGCAGCCAGGAGGACGCGGCGGTCGAGCCGGTCCGAAAGCTTGCCCACGGGGTAGGCCGACAGTGCATAGGTCATGCTCATGACCGCCATCACAGCAGGCACCCAGGCGAGATCGAAGCCTGCCTGTTGTGCGCGCAGTACGAGAAATGCCTCGCTGAACCGCGCAAGCGTGAATGCCGCGCCAACGACGACGACGAACCAATAGCGGCCCGAGAACTCCCGCACAGCGCGCCACTCGAGCGGCGAGCGAAACGTCCGGGCGCCGGCCGGGAGCTCGGGTTCTTCGACGCCGAAGAACAGCAGTCCCACGCAAATGAAGGCGGGAGCAACGGCGAACCACAGCACGGTGCGAATACGGTCATCGAAGGCGAACATCAATGCCATGGCCAGCAGCGGGCCCGCAACCGCGCCAACCGTGTCCATCGATTGGCGCAGCCCGAAGCAGGCGCCGCGAATATCGGGTGGCGCCACGTCGGCCACCAGCGCGTCGCGAGGGGCGCCGCGTATGCCTTTGCCCAGCCGATCGACGAGACGCGCAACGGCGACGACGAATGGCGTGGTTGCCAGCGGGAAAAGCGGCTTGGTCAACGCGGCGAGCCCATACCCCACCAGCAGCAAGCCTTTGCGTTTTCCCAGCCAGTCGCTCAATGGCCCGGAAAACACCTTGACGATCATCGTCGTTGCTTCCGCGGCGCCCTCGAGCGCACCGAGGGCAACCACGCTCATGCCCATCGTCGATACCAGAAAGATCGGCAACAAGGCGTGGATCAATTCGGATGACAGGTCCATGAACAGGCTGACGAATCCGAGCGCCCAGACGGTGCGGGGTATGCGGGGGCGGCTCAGTGAAGATCGCGGTGCATTCATCGGCAAGTGTGCTTTCGGTGGGTGGCGTAGGCGCTCGGCCACGGGCAGGTGGGCGAGGAACCGATTGTGTCATGAACCATTCATTCGATAGATGCGAGGCCTGTCATCGCGTGCCTGACGTCGCTTCGCTTTGCTTCGCGTCGCGTTGCGTTTCTTCGCTTCATTGCTTCGGTGTCCCAAACAACCGGGTAGCGTTTCGGAGCGAAGCTGCCGGCGAAAGCTGTTGCGGCAACACCGACGAAGCCAGAATGGAGCACCCGGATGGACGACGACGATATCGTGCTGCTATCGACTGGGGGAGGCGAAAGTGCGGGAGGCCCGCAAGCGGCGTTCTCGTACCATGCGGCCGCGGGGCACATGAAGCGCCCGGGTGCATTGTTCATGTACATGGCGGTCATTCAGCCTGGCGAGAACATTCCGGCTCACGCGCACCCCGAAGGAACCGAGACGATCCTCTATGTGCTGGGCGGCAACGTCGAGCATCGGTATGGCCGCGGTATGAGCAAATCAATGCTGAATCGGCCCGGCGATTTTGTCTATATACCCGGTGGCGTGCCGCACCAACCCGTCAATCTCAGTTCGTCCGAGCCGGTGAGGGCAATCGTGGCTTGCAATTTCGACCTGGGTATAGAGGGCAATTCGATTCCCTATTCGAACGAAGAATAAACGAAGGGATAAACACGGATTTTTCGGCGGCTGACATGGAAGGGGCGCGCGGATCGATTCGCCCACGGGCGAGTGTTTTCGCCGCGCCATGCGATGTGAATCGCGCAGGCACCGACACAATGCGACGAAGCGCTCACGCTGCGTCCATGTGTCAAGTAGTCAGGTGTCTTGCCGATGAAGAATCCGATTTCCAGCTTTCGCGCCTGGCTCGGCACGTCGACCGTGCCCTCCCATGCGGGCGAGTCCCAACACGCACAGCAGGAACGCGCGGGCTCGAGCCGCAAAATGACTGTCGCGCCGGCACTCGGCGCACTGAAGCGGCAGAACGCGCGGCGGGTGATGCCGGATGCGACTCCGTCTTCATCGCATCGCCCCCCGCCGAGTTCGTCGTCCGACGACGAAGAACTCCGGGAGGCGGTCGCGGCAATCCGCGCGGCGGCGGTCTGGACACCACCGTCCAGCAGAGCCGAGTCGCCGCGTGTCTCGCTGAGCGATCGGTCGCGCTTGTCATCGGCTCGAATCGATGCGTCGCCGGGCCGCGACACGCACAGCCTGCGCACGGAAGGCAGTAGCGGCCATCACCGGGCCGATTCCCAACCAATCGACGAGGATCGCGAAGCACTGCTCGACATGGCGTGGGACGTCGACTTCCCTTCCGCGCGGATGAACGAGATCCTCGCGCGCTCGCCCGAGCTCGTGGATGCACCTGATCACAGCGGTGCCACGCTGTTGATGAATGCACTGACGGGCGGCAACGTCGAATTTGCGAAAACGTTGATCGACCACGGCGCGGACCCGAATGTGCGCGACGAGCTGGGTAACACGCCACTGCATCTGGCCGCCGGGCGCGGCACGGAAATCGTGTCGCAGTTGCTTGCCGCTGGCGCGGATCCGAGTGCAACGAATAATCGTGGTGCGACGGCGTTGTTCGATGCGCGCTCGCCCGACGTCGTCCATCTGCTGGTGCGTGCCGGCACGCCTATCGACGCCCGCGACGAGAACGGCAATACGGCCATCATGCGGATTGCGCAGTCGGGTACGCGCCCCACAGTGCTCGCTCTACTCGAACACGATCCGGACATCAGTCTTCGCAACAGGTCGAATCGCACGTTCGCGCAGCTTCTGACAGCGCGCTTGGGCGGCACGGCGGACGTCATCCCGAAAACGGCGGCTGGGGCCAAGGCGGTTCTCGAGCTGGGTGCACGCGAAACGCCGTTTCTGGGCGATCTGCGCGACCGCAAGCCGGCGTTAGCCGGCACGTTGCGCCCAAGCGCACGGGTGGCTCCGGAGGAAGAGCTTCGTATCCAGCCCGAGCTCAAGATGGCGGCTTCGCCAAACGCGAAGAGGCCAGCGATCAACTCTCTGAAGTCCGGTCCGAAGCTCAGTTTCGTCAACGATCCGAAGCGAGCATTCGATGAGCTCAGCCATCGTGATGTCGAGGCCCTATCGGAGGCACTCGGTTTCGGCAAGCTGTCGTCGGACCCTGACAAGTACATGCAGAAAAAGGCGGCGGTCCGCGCGACATTCGCGCGATTCAGGGCGGACATCGAACGATTTCTCGCCGACTACGATAACGCCGCACTCGATCATGAAGCGCTGAACGCCCCCCTATCGCGGGAAGAGCGCGCCGAGCTCAGGAGCGTAATGGACATCGCCCATTTGCGAGTCGCCGCGGAGCGCGGACCAGGTGGGGGACTTCTGGAGCCGTTGCGTCTGCGCGTTTTCTTCGGCGGTACGCAAAACATGCGGGACTTCAAGCAGGACATCGGTAGTGCATTCGGCCGGATCGGGGAAGTCGACCGCGCGGCCAAGCGAGCGGGCGAACTGTTCGCGAAGATCCTGTCGCACCCGGACCATGTGCAGCTCGACTTCGTTGGCGGGCATTCGATGGGCGGTGCGATGGCACAAACGTTTCTCGCGTCCGTCGAAAGCCGGGTTCTGCTGCCGAAGCAGCCTTCGATGATCCTGATGGACCCGCAACTGCTGAACAATAACCAGGCTCGCCGTGCAACGAAGGGCGGCACGCTCGAAGTCGACTATGCGCAGCCGCGCGGCGTGGCGATCACGCTCGATTACGCGAACGATCCCCGTCGCGGGCTGATGGGAATCATGAAGGGGCCGGGCGGCTATCGTTACCCGGGGCTCGTCCAACTCAAGCTCGGTCTCACCGATACGGATGGCTACCGCGGGAGCCGGCCCGAAACGAGTGGCCCGCCTGGATTGGGCTATCACGTCGATCCGCAACAGTTTGCGAATGCGCTCTCGCGCTTTTGCGCGGATCGGGAACACGAGATTCTCGACGATCCCGCCCTCGACCATCTGCGCGCACCGAACTGGACGCGGCCCGCGGGGCCGGTGCGGACCTCCGATACGCTGCCCGCGGTTGCGCGACGCGCACGCAGACCGATGGAGCCGATCGTCGAAGACGAGGAGTCGGCAAGGGAGACTCAGGACCCGTGAACAGGCCCTTAGGCAGTGCGCGAATTCGGGGGGCATGCGTTTGCATCCATTCGCTGAATTCCTCGCAGTTTCGTTACTCGAATCGAGCCATACCGCGAGGCTCGTTCATTGTTCCGCGATTAGGAAATGGAGCTTGTGAATGGTAACGAGAACTTCGCGGCAGGACATTTCTCAGGCGCCTGCCGAACGCGCTACCGATGGCGCGCAAGGAGATCCGCTGACCGCCCCTCGCGACAGTAATGCCGCTTCTTCGTCGCGCTCGTTGAGCGCAACGGCGTCCGCGGTACTGCGCCATTTTGCCTTGAGAAACAGCGCCGCGCCGTCGAGCGCAGCGCCTGCGCCGCGAGCGCCGGTGCCGCCTCGGGAGACGAGTGCCGCCGAGGCTGGCGATCGAGCCGAACCCGAACCGGTGCCGCGCGAATCGAGCGAAGCCGCCGAAGCGTTTGGAAGCCGCCGCTGGTTCTCCCGCAGGCGCGGCCCCCGGCTGCTCACGCCGGGCTGGGTACCGCCCGGGGCTGCCGCGCCCGAACGCGCATCGCCCGAGCTCGTTCGAACCCGAGCGGCTCATCATCGACGAAGCATGTCGGAGGCCGACACGTTGCCGGTTGCCGGAGCCCTAGTCCCGCACTTTCCCGCCGCCGCCTGGGAGGACGCGTTGCTTCACAACGGGCAAACCGCTCGTTGGGCCATGCGTTCAGTCAACGCACACCTGCGCCGCGCCGCCGAGGCACCGTTGGAGATCCGCTGCAGCGAGGACCTCGCGAGGCTGAAGCACACGGAGCTGCGGCCGCAAAGCGTGCGCCTGAGCGGTATGTTTTCGGTCGACGATTTGGCGGGGCTACCGCCGTCATTGCGCCATGTCGATCTGAGCGGGTGTCGGGGCAGCGCGATGTCGAAGGCCGGACTGGAACATCTGGCCGAGCTGCCGCTGTCATCGCTCAACGCGGCGGGTGCGGGAATCGACGACGAGGGTGCACGAATCTTCGCGAATATGCCGACACTCATCGCGCTCGACTTGAGCGGGAACCGGATCGGCGACAGGGGCGCTCGCGCATTGGCGGCCAACCGCTCGCTCGTCTCGCTCGACGTGAGTCGCAACCTGCTGGGCAGCGACGGGACGCGTGCGCTGGCGGCGAGTCGAACGCTGAGCGCATTGAACGTCAGCCGTAACGAAATCGGCAGGGACGGTGTGCGGGCGCTCGCGGCGAACCGCTTGCTGAGATCGCTCGATGTGAGCGGCAACCTGATCGGAGACGACGGCGCACATCTGCTGGCTGACAGTTCGTCGCTCACCTCGCTCAACGTGAGCGACAACGGGCTGAGCGACGCGGCAGCACAGTCGCTTTCGCGCAGCCGCTTGTTGAAGTCCCTCAACGTCAGCCACAACCAGATTGGCGAGCCCGGCGCTCGAGCGCTCGCGCAGAGCGCCTCGCTGACTTCGCTCGATATAGGCTCGAATGCGATCGGCGACGAGGGCGCCCGTGCATTGGCGCACAGTAAGTCGCTGGTTTCCGTGGACGCAAGTCATAACGACATCGGTGCGCCCGGTGCGCGTGCATTGGCGGCCCTCGGTTCGCTCGCCACGCTGAGCGTGAGCGGCAACCGAATCGGCGACGAAGGCGCCGAAGCGCTCGCGGCGAGCCGCTCGCTCGCCGCGCTCGACGCGAGCTTGAACGGCATCGGCAGCTCGGGTGCACAGGCACTCGCATTGTGCCGCTCGCTCAGATCGCTCGACGTGAGCGGCAACCGGATCGGCGAGGGGGGCGCCCGCGCATTGGCAGGCAGCAGCACGCTGAGTTCGCTCAGCGCCAGCGGCAACGAACTCGACGACGCGGCCGCGCGCGCATTCGCGGCAAGCGGTTCGCTCACTGCGCTCGACGTGCGACTCAACGAATTCGGCAGGCCGGGTGTGCACGCGCTACGAGCCAATGCGCGTCTGACGACGCTTTTGATCTGATTCACGGACGGTCACTACGAATTACCGTAAAACATAATCCAAGAGCGCGCCTGCGTACCGGAATGCCTTTCTCTCGCATATCAAAATTCCGTTGACAGGCGTTGCGCGTCCATGGAAACTCACTGACATGCTTACGCCGACCCATTTCGCCATTTTCATTAACCACCCGATGAACGCCCGCTGGGGCGCATCATCGGGGGCGTACGCGCATTAGCTTTATTTCGAATGCACGACAAGGCCCCCCGGAAACGGATGGGGCCTTTTTGTTTTGGTGGCTTCCTCCGTCTGCCGGCTCAATCGACGGAGAGAAAGATGACCGAAAGTACCCCGCAGTTCGATTGCCGCGTTTTACCCGTTGGGCGCTCGCTCGACGCCGCCTCCGAATGGATGGTCGTCGTCCATGCCGCGCTCGCACCCGCCAGCGCCGTATCGTGGCGCATGACGGTCGACACCGAGCTGCGGGCGCAAGGCGCACCGGTCTGGCTCACGCGAGCGGGCCATCTCGACGACTATTGGCTGCGCCCCGGAGACGTCATCCGTCTGTTGCGTGGCGAGCGGGTCTGGCTCAGCGTGGAAGGCGATTCGGCTGCACATGTCACGCTGACGAGCGAATGGCGCGAACGGCGCCCGTTGTTGCAGCGCTGGCTAAGGCGGCTTCAGCTCTTATTGGTGGGTGGGATGCCTCAACGTGCCTGAGTCATGGTGGATGGGGGTGAATGAGCTCCGGACATGAATCGTGGATCGTGAATGAGCGCGAATGGCAGGCGACATCGAGGCTCGCGGCTGAATGCGCTCGTTCGCCGCGTACAATGCCGCTTCGACAACCCTGATTCGCGGAATTCAAAAGCATGGCCATGAAGAAAACCGACCTTGAGAAAAACAAGGCACTGAAGCTCACGCACTCGATGAAACAAGCCCATTCCGAGCGTTTCGGCAAAGCCGCGGCCGATGCGCCGCTCAATCGGCGCGAGCAGCGCAAACTGGATCAAGCCAAAGGGCTCGTCCCATTTGCATGCAAGCTCGATGGCGAATTGGTCGGTCGTCTCAAGGAGATGGCCGCCACGCATCCCGAAGGAATATCGGGTGTCGTCGACGAGCTGTTGCGGCGTGCGTTGAACGAAAGCCGCGCTTGACGAACGCCGCGGTGACCGCCGGACCTACCGTACCGGCGCGCCATCGCGCGTGACCTCGAGCGCAGTGCCTTCGATGTAATCGACACGAATGTTTTCGCCGACTTGTAGCCCGTCGAGAAAACGATCCGTTGCTGCCTGCAGTGTCATGGGGCCGCTCGGACCGCGCAGCGTCAACAGCCGCCGGCCCCGATCGATGGCGAGCACGGTCGCCACGGCCTGTACGCGATGAACCGTTTTCGTCATGCCCCCCGAGGCGGGAGTGACGGTCTGCGTATCGAGGCGTTCGCGTATTGCCCCTTCGGCCGCGCGCTCGGCGCTGAGAATCAGCGCACGCGTATAGGTGATCGCAACGTGATCGCCGATGTGCAGTCTGCTGACATTGCCGACCGTCTTGTCGACCACGACGTCCACTAGCGAGCCGTCCTGTTTGCGGAGCGTCAGCGTGTTGGTGTCCATGTCGATCTTTTCTATCACAGCGTCCGTGTGGGTGGCGGTGGTGCCCGAAAAGAGGCCGGGCTGCCCCGGCACACTGGTTTCCTGCGCGCATGCCGTGCCCGCGGAAAACGTCATGGCGGCCGGCAGGATAACGAGGCCAATTAAACCGATACACCGCACTTGCCTTGACACTTCGACCCTCCCATCACTCGAATGCGCTCGACCGCGCTTGACCGCGCTCGCTGATCCGTTTGATCGATGCGAGCCGGACGCGTCAGTTTACTCGCGACAAAACTGGCGAAACCGCCATTGATCCGGCACGCAGGCGACACCTCGTTTTATTCATACGAAAGCGCGCGGCGGTGCGATATGCGTTGACGGACAACGCGATGGACATCGATTGCAACCAGTCGTTCCGCGCTGGTCCGGTATCATTTGGCGAAGCCCGTTGCATGGGTATATCGATACTTCCACTGTCCATCGAGGAGTCCTCCATGGTTCCTACCGTCGCGCAAAAGCGCGCTGCGTTTCGTGCCTTACATGCTTCGGGTTGCTTCGTGCTGCCGAATGCCTGGGATATCGGCAGTACGCGATATCTGCAGAGCCTCGGTTTCAAAGCCATTGCCTCGACGAGTTCGGGATTCGCCTGGTCCGTCGGTCACGCGGACAATACATTGGCGCTCGAGCGTGTACTCGAGCATCTTCGTAACGTCGTGGCGGCCACCACTCTGCCCGTCAATGCCGATTTCGAAAACGGTTTTGCCGAGGATGCCGCCGGCGTCGCGCGAAACGTCAGGCTCGCACTGGATACGGGCGTGGCGGGCCTGTCGATCGAAGACTCGACGCGAGACCCCAACGCGCCGCTGTTGCCGTTGCCGGTGGCGGTCGAGCGCATGCAGGCTGCACGCCGCGCGATCGACGAGGCCGGTGGCGATGCCTTGCTGATCGGCCGTGCCGAAAACTTCATTGCAGGCGTGCCGAACCTCGATGATGCGATCGCGCGGCTGCGCGCCTATGCCGAGGCCGGCGCGGACTGTCTTTATGCGCCCGGTATCAAGACCCGCGAGCAGATTGCAGCGGTCGTCGCGGCCGTCGCACCCAAACCGGTGAATGTGCTGATCGGCTCAACATCCGAATTCACCGTCGACGATCTCGCGGCGCTCGGTGTGCGGCGCGTCAGCGTGGGCGGCGCGCTGGCGCGCGCGGCGTGGGGAGGGTTCATGCGGGCGGCGAGCTCGTTGGCCGAGGGACGCTTCGATGGGTTCGCCGATGGGGCGTCCGGTGCGCAGCTCGATAGCTTGTTTCGCGATGGTGTTTGAACGCTGTGCGCGGTCTATCTTCAACGAGATGTACAGTGCGGCATTCGACGCTGGCTTTAAACCGATATTAGGCGCAAACGATGACTCTTTCCCCGTTTCATTTGGCAATTCCCGTCTACGATCTGCCCGCCGCGCGCGCGTTCTACGGCAAAGTCTTTGGACTCGAGGAGGGGCGCTCGAGCGAGCGATGGGTGGACTTCAACTTCTTCGGCCATCAGTTGGTCATTCACGAACATCCGAAGACGCCGTCGCAGCAGCACGCCCATACCAACCCGGTCGATGGCCACGATGTGCCGGTCCCTCACTTTGGCGTCGTGCTCGGTTGGGAGGACTGGGAAGCGCTTGCCGAGCGGCTGAAGTCGTTCGGCACCCGTTTCGTGATCGAGCCGTATGTTCGTTTCGAGGGGCAGGTCGGCGAACAGGCGACGATGTTCCTGCTCGATCCCTGCGGCAATGCGTTGGAATTCAAGGCGTTCAAGGACATCGGGCAACTGTTTGCGAAGTAGGCGGGTTGTTTCGCCTTCCGTGTCATACGGGCTTGCGCAGCGGCGAGTGACCGGCCCAAGGCTTCCCTGACGCGGCACCGCCGGCTCGCGAGGGTTTACCTGCATTCATTGTCGGGCGAATGTGCCCGATAGACGAATAGGGCAACGCCAGCCGCAGGCGATAAAAAATGATGCGCAACAACGGGTCGTGGAAGGCAATATCCGAGAGAAGGCACTGGGTGGCGGTCGGCGTGGGCGTGGCGGCGCTGGCGGCCGTGGTCGTCTTCGTTTGCGGACGCGGCGGCTGGCTGCAGGGTCGAGCGGTCGGCGTCGTGCTGGCCTTGTTGGCGGTGGCCTGCGCGGCGCTCGGCGGCTGGATGCTCGCACGCATCGACATGAAGCGTCATTTGGACCGGCTCGCGGATGCAACCACGAGGCTGCGTACGCGGCAATTCGGTACGTCCGTCTCGGCTCAGGTGCACGAGGCGCCTTTTGGCCGGATTGCCGTCGAGCTGGACGAGCTCGGCTCCGAGCTCGCGCGCCATGAACGGCAGTGGCAGGCATCGTTCCGGCGTGAAGCGGGCCAGATCGAGGTATTGCGGCGAATTGCGCAGAACGATCCTCTCGATGACGCCCTCGTGCTGCTGACTCGCTTTGCCGAACATCAGATAGAGGGAGCCCTCGCCTCCGTTGTCATCGTCGATCCGGCGACGCTGCGCGTCACATCGTGCATCGCGCCGAGCTTGCCCGCGTCGTACACCGACGCGCTCGTCGGCTTGCAATGCGCATCGGGCGTGGGCTCATGCGGTACGGCCATTGCGGAGCGGCGCATCGTGGTGGTCGACGACATTGCCACGGATCCGCTCTGGAAGCACTATCGGGCACTCGCTTGCGCACACGGATTGGGTGCATGTTGGTCTCATCCGATTATCTCGACGGGCCACCGCGTGCTCGGCTCGTTCGCGCTGTATGCACGCACGGCGCGCGCCCCCTCGACGGAGGATATTCAAATCGGGCAACTGAGCGCGGAGATAGCAGCCCTCAGCATGGAGCGCAACCGCACTGCCCAGGCGCTGATGCAATCGGAAGCCGAGTACCGCTCGCTTTTCGAGCGCAACCCGAATCCCATGTGGGTTTGCGATGCCCGCACGCGCAGATTCCTGGCGGTCAACGACCGTGCAATTGCACACTATGGCTTCACGCGCGAACGTTTCCTTGGAATGTGCGAGGCGGATCTCGAGCTGCACCCGCATGGCCCGTCGCGCGTGCGCGAGCAGGGCGGCGAGCCGCCCGATGGCGCCGCACGGCTGCATCGAAATTCGAGCGGCCAGGAGCTCCTGGTCGAAATCGCCTACTTCCCATTGAGCTTTTCGGGCAACGATGCGTCCCTCGCCCTCATCACGGATGTGACGTATCGCCGTTCTCTCTCGCGCACGATCCGCGAACAAAACGAGCTTTTTGCTTCGCTGATGGATTCGACGGTGGAGGCCATCTACGGCCTCGATAGCGAAGGGCGATGCACGTTCGCCAACGGCGCCTGCGAACGTTTGCTCGGGTATCGCGCGGACGAGCTCGTCGGTATGCATATGCATACCCTGATTCATCGTTCGCAGTACGAAGCAAGCGTTCACGGCGCGCGGGGGTGCAAGCTGCATGCGCTACAGCAGCCCGGCACACACACCCATCTCGACGACCAGGTCTTCGTGACGAAGGCCGGCGCGGTACTGCCGGTCGAATGCTGGGCGTACCCGATGATGAAAGGAGGCGCGGTATGCGGCACCATCGTGACGTTCCTCGATACCACCGAAAGGCGCTTGCAGCAGGATGCGCTGCGTTGCCAGGCCACGCTCGATATGCTCACGGGGCTGCTCAATCGAACGAGTTTCGTCGATTTGCTCGAGCAGCGTGTGCAGAGTTGTTTGCTGAGCGGCGCGCGCCTGTTCGTCGGGTTGGTCGATCTCGACGGTTTCAAGGAGATCAACGATTCGCTCGGCCACGAGGCGGGCGACCAATTGTTGCGTGAGGTCGGAAGCCGGCTGCTGCTCGAATTGCCCGACGGCGCGGCGCTCGGCAGGCTCGGCGGCGACGAATTCGCGTTCGTCGTCGATACGGTCGACCATCCGGAGTTCGGCGAACTGTTGAAACGCCTCGTGCAGGTCATGCGCGAACCCTTTAGGATCGTCGGCATGGACGTGCAGATCAGCGGCAGCATCGGCGCGGCCGCGTTGCCCGACACCGGTAGAGACGTCAAGTCGCTGATGCACAACGCCGATGCGGCCATGTACAGGGCCAAGCGCGAAAGCAGCGGATTCGTCGTCGGCAGCGAAATCGAATCGGGCAACGAGCGCAGGCTGCTGATGAGCCGGCTTCGCCATGCGTTGCACAAGCAGGAGTTCGTGCTGTACTTCCAGCCGAAGGTCTCGCTGCGCGGTGCGGCACATTGCGAGATCGAGGCGCTGATTCGCTGGATGACGCCCGATCGCGGCATGGTCGCGCCATCCGAATTCATGCCCATCCTGGAACTGAGCGACCTGATTCATCCGCTCACCCAGTGGGTCATCGAGACCGCTGTCGAGGAAGTCCTCGCACTCAGCCGGCATGCGCCCGATCTCACCGTGGCCATCAACATTTCGACTCGAAATTTGCTCGATGTCCGGTTTCCGGAGAAGGTCAAGGATCTGCTCGACAAGCACGGTTTCCCGCCGGAAAAGTTGAAGCTCGAGGTGACGGAGAGCGCGGTGATGGCCGATCCGAACCGATCGCTGAAGGCGCTCACGGAGATTCATGAGCTTGGCGTCGGCCTCGCGATCGACGATTTCGGAACGGGTTATTCGTCGCTGTCGTATCTGCAGCGTTTGCCGGTGGACGAACTGAAGATCGATAGATCGTTCGTGGTGGAAATGGCTGGCAACGATGCGGCTCGGACGATCGTGCAATCGATCATCGGGCTCGCCCATAGTCTCGGCATTCAGGTCACCGCGGAGGGCATGGAGACAGGCAGCGTGCTCGATCAACTGCGCAGCCTGGAGTGCGATTACGCGCAGGGTTATTTCATTGCGCGTCCCATGCCGCGCGCCGCATTGAGCGAATGGCTCGACCATTCGCCCTGGGCGGCGCCGGCGCGGGCGGTCAGGACGCCGCTCGGCGCGTCGATCCCCTGAAAGCACCGATGTTGTAATGCTGCAACGCGGAAAACTCTTCAACCGCCTCTGGCAACGGCCGAAGAAAAATATTTGTGCGGCGCACTAGACGAAGCTAGGGAAAATACCTAGAATTCGGTCTAGGGAAAACCCTTATTCGATCGGGAGTCGCCATGAGCTTTATTTTTGCCCTGTTCCAAAAGGTCAGCGATTTGTTCGCGTCGCCGCACCTGCCCCTTGACGCCGATTATTCGTTCCAGGCCCGCCACCGCGAGGCTGAGCGCGTGCGCCGTTCCCGCGCGACGTTCCTCGGCGTTCGGCTCGTCGACTGACCCGCGCCTCGGGAATACGCGATCGCACCGTAATCGGTACAATCGCCGACTTCCCGCCGACGTATCCCCGAACGATGTCATGCAAACCCAGACCCACATCGAGTCTCGACCTCACGCAGTAAAACATGTCGGGCTGGTGTTGCTCGCGCTCGCGGTAGGTGGATTCGCCATCGGCACGACCGAATTCGCGACGATGAGCCTCTTGCCGCTTTTCGCCGACGGCCTTGGCATCGATGCGCCGACGGCCGGCCATGTGATCAGCGCCTATGCGCTCGGTGTCGTCGTGGGTGCACCCGCGCTGGCCGTACTCGGCGCGCGACTCGACCGACGCCTGCTGCTCATCGTGCTGATGGGAATGTTCGCCCTCGGAAACGGCTTGTCCGCCATCGCACCGAACTATCACTGGATGCTCGTATTCCGCTTCCTGAGCGGCTTGCCCCACGGCGCCTATTTCGGTGCCGCGGCCCTGGTTGCCACTTCGCTCGTGCCCGAAGATCGCCGCACCGTGGCGGTCGGCCGCATGTTTCTTGGGCTGACGTCGGCCACGATCGTCGGTGTTCCGCTCTCGAATTGGCTGGGCCATGCAATCGGCTGGCGATGGAGCTTTGCGTTCGCGGGCCTGCTCGGCGTGCTCACGATGACGTGTGTGCGCTTGCTGGCGCCCAAGGCACCGCCTGCGCCTGGCGCGGGTCCGCTGCGCGAACTGGGCGCGCTCGGGCGTTCGCAGGTATGGCTCACGCTCGGTATCGGGGCGATCGGGTTCGGCGGGCTCTTCGCGGTCTACACCTATCTGGCCGATGTACTCCATCGCGTGACGCACGTGTCGGTGGCAAGCGCCTCGCTCGTGCTGAGCGTGTTCGGCGTCGGTCTGACCGTCGGTAATCTGGTCATTCCCGTCTTCGCGGATCGCGCATTGATGCGCACGGTGGGGTGGTTGCTCGCCTGGAGCGCGGCGATGCTGCTGTTGTTTCCGTTTGCCGCGTCGAACGTCTGGCTGCTGACCCTCGACGTCTTCCTGATCGGCATCGGCGGCGCACTCGGCACGGTACTCCAGACCCGGCTCATGGATGTCGCCGAAGACGCGCAAGGTCTCGCTGCCGCGCTCAATCACTCAGCGTTCAATACCGCGAATGCGCTGGGCCCGTTTCTCGGCGGGCTCGCGATCGCGGCCGGCTTCGGCTGGACCTCTCCGGGGCCGGTAGGCGCGCTGCTCGCCCTGGGCGGCCTCGGCGTTTGGGCGCTGTCCGGTTTCATCGAGCGGCGCACCCTCGCTCGGGCGGTCCCGACGCCGTGCCGTGTGTGCGTCGAGTCGGACGCCTGATCGCTCGAAACATTCCGCAGCGCCGGCGGGCAATGACTTCAGCAGTCCGAAGTTCTGTGCGCTCCCGCGTTTGCCGTTACCCGAATCGACCGCGTGCCGCATCGGTTTTCGAGAACGAAGCGTTCGGAATTTGTCACTTGTCCACGGTTTAATGGCTTTTTAGGATCGGCTAGACCCCATCGCGAAGCGGGTCACCGGCACCGCCGGTCCGCGCGCGTCGGCCTTTCACGTATTCTTCGGGCTAACACCATGCATGACGTGAACGCGCAGCGGCAGGCGCGCATCTGGGTTTTTGCGCTCCTCTATATCGGCTTTTGCATTTCCTATATCGACCGGGTCGCCATCTCGCTCTCGCTCGTTCATATCGGCAAGGAATTTCATCTGAGCCCGGCCGCGCTCGGCGTAGTGCTCAGCGTGTTTTATCTCAGCTATGCGGCGATGCAAATCCCCGGCGGCTGGATCGCCGATCGGTGGGGCAGCAAATGGGTGGTGGTCACATCGATTGCCTTTTGGTCCTTGTTCACGTTGTTGACCGGACTGGCTTGGTCGCTCGCCTCGCTGATCGCCATCCGGCTTCTGTTCGGCTTATGCGAGGGCGGCTATCCGTCCGCTTCGATCAAAGGCATCGCGGAGATCTACCCGCGCGTGGAACGGCCGAAAATGTCGGCGATGCTCGTCTCGTCGAACTATGTCGGCAGTTTCGTTGCACCGCTCGTCGTAGCGCCGCTGATTCTGACGCTCGGCTGGCGGCACGCGTTCTCGGCGATCGGCATCGGGGGCATTGTCTTCGCGCTGATTTACCTTTTCTTTGTGAAGGCCGTGAAGCCATCGCACGAGACGCCGTCCGGCCAACCGCCCACGCAGACGCTCGCCGCCCGCGACGCAGCCGGCTCCCGTGCATTGCTCAGAATGCCGTTGATGTGGAAGGTACTGACGGTGTGGTTCGGCATGGGTATCGTCAATAAAGGGCTCGATGCGTGGATGCCTGCCTACTTGTTGACGGCTCGACATCTCGATCTCAAAGCCGTCGGCTTGCTGACGCCGTTGCCGTTTATCGCGGCAAGCATTTCGACGGCAATGGGCGGCTGGGTCATGACGCGTTTTTTCGATGGCAAGGAAAAGCGGCTCATGACGGCCTGCTGTGCGGTTACCGGCTTTTTCCTCTACGAAATGTATACGGCACAGACCATCGCCGGCGTTATCGCTTTTCAGGCGATCGTCTATTTTTTCAAATCGTTCGTGTTGGCGGTGGTCATTGCGTTGCCGACCAAGATCCTGCCTCAGCGGCTCGTCGGAACCGGCATCGGCATGGTGAATTTCGGTGGACAGATAGCCGGGTTCGTCGCGCCGGCCGTCATCGGCTTTCTCGTTTCCTACTACGGCACCTATGACGCGGCCTTCGGCTTTCTCATCGCTTCCACCGCGGTCGCGACGCTCGTCAGCCTGACGATCAGCGCAGCCAAAATACGCGGTGTACAGGCGGCCAACGCGCAGGAAGCGTAAGCGCCGCGGAAAATTGGACCGTGGTGTATGGCGCTATGATGTCGCGACTTACTCCGTCGCGCGCTTCGCACCATGAATGCCAGAATTCTGCAGGAGGCGGCCGTCCGCTATTTCCTCGAAGTCGTCAACACGGGTTCGATCAGCGACGCCGCAAGCCGGCTTCACGTTGTGCCGTCGGCAATCAGCAGGCAGATTGGGCGGCTGGAGAGCGAACTCAACGTGACGCTGTTCGAGCGGTGCTCGCGCGGCATGGTGCCGAGCAAGGCGGGTGCGGTGCTCGCCGCCTACGCGCGCCGCTCGCTGCTCGACGCCGAACAGGTCAGCGCGGAGATCGAAGCGTTGCGCTGCGATGCGGCCTTCACGATTCGCATTGCCTGCACGGAGGGTTTCGTAGCCGACTTCCTGCCGCAAGCCATGGCCGATTTCAGATGCCATGAGCCTCGAGTCCAATTCGAGTTGAGCGTCGATTCCGCCGCTGGCGTGACACAACGCGTGCGCCAGGCCGATGCCGACATCGGTTTCACGTTCAGCCTGGGCCCCAGCGCCGATATCGAGGCGGTGTATTCGATGCCCTCGCCGGTGCTCGCGGTGGTTGGTTCGGCGCATCCGCTGGCGAGCGCCGAGCGCGTCTCGTTTCGCGAATTGCTCGCCTATCCGCTTGCCATTCCAGCCGCGAATTCGACGTTGCGCAAGCTCATCGATATCTATTGCTCCCGCGAGGGTGTCGCTTGTAAAAGCGTGCTCATGAGCGAGACGCTCGAAGCGCTGTTGCGCTTCACGGCAGCAAGCGACGCCATCACCTTTTGCGGCGAACTCGTCATTCGCACGCGGCTCGCCGAGGGCAGACTCATCGCGCTGCCGGTGCCGGAACTCAACGTCAGCGATCGATCGATCGAGGTGCAAACACTCGCGCGTCGTCAGATCCCGCCACTGATGCGCGGCTTTCTGGATTTGATCTGCCGCGCGTTGCCGCCGTCGGGCGCGCTTGTCCAAAAGTGACGGGTGCGTTCGATATTCGTCACTGGCCCGGGTTCGGCGCTTGCGCTACATTCGCAACGAATGCCGAAATTTGTCAGGACGTCAGTGCTCATGTCGAATCGAAACGAATGGACCCGTTATAGCGCAGTGGCGCTTGCCGCGTTATTGGACGCGCGCGAGGTATCCGCTCTCGAGTTGCTCGAGGCATGTCTCGAGCGCATCGAGATGTTCAATCCCAAGGTGAACGCTTTTACCGCGACTTCGTTCGACCGTGCGCGGCGTGAAGCGCGCGAAGCCGACGCCGCTTTCGCCAGGGGCGAGCGCAAGGGCATCCTCCAGGGCTTGCCGATCGGCATCAAGGATCTGGAAGAAACCGAGGGGCTTCTGACGACCTATGGCTCGCCGCGTTTTCGCAACTACATTCCCGATGCCGATAATGTGCTCGTGAAACGGTTGAGGCAGGCCGGCGCGATTGTAGTTGGCAAGACCAACGTGCCGGAGCTCGGTGCCGGTGCGAACACGTTCAATCCGGTATGGGGCGCGACCGGCAACCCGTTCAACCCATTGCTGAACGCCGGGGGCTCGTCGGGCGGGTCGGCGGCCGCGCTGGCGCTCGACATGGTGCCGCTCGCGAGCGGCTCGGATACGGGCGGCTCGCTGCGTATTCCCGCGGCCAAGTGCGGCGTGGTCGGTTTGCGTACCTCGCCTGGACTCGTGCCGAGCGACCGAAAGCCGCTTGGGTGGACGCCGCTTTCGGTGGTCGGACCGATGGGGCGAACAGTCGAAGATGCTCGTCTGCAATTGCTGGCCACATTGGGAGCCTCCGATACGGATCCGCTCAGCTACGCGGTGCCGGCCGCGGCGGGAGCTCGGAAGTGGGCCGATCTGTCCCGGCTGCGAGTGGGTTACACCGAGGACTTCGGCGTCTGCGAGGTGGATTCCGGAATTCGCGCGGTGTTTCGCGAGCGCGTTGCGGCGCTGAAGCATAATTTTGCCTTGTGCGAGCCGCTCGATTTCGATTTTGCCGACGCGCACCGGTGCTTCGATGTATTGCGGGCTGAAGCCTTCGTCGCCGGACTTCAAGAGGCCTACGAAAGCGACCCCGATTCGCTCGGTCCCAACCCGCGCGCCAATTACGAAATGGGTATGCGCCTCTCGCTCACGGATTGTGTCTGGGCGCATGCCGCTCAAACGCGGCTGTTTCGGGATTTCCAGCGTCTTTTCGATCGATACGATGTGATTCTCGCGCCGACCACCCCCGTGTCGCCGTTCCCTTGGCGCGAGCCTTATGCGGCATCGATCAATGGCGTTGCGCTGGACCATTACTATCGTTGGCTGGCGCTGACTTACGTCGTCACGCTGGTCACGAATCCGGCGCTCGCTTTGCCGTGCGGCGTCGATTACGCGGGCATGCCGTTCGGCCTTCAGGTAATCGGGCCGTTCCGCGGCGACTTCGAATTGTTGGACATGGCTCGCGCGTTGGAAGCGGTCTGTCAATCGTCCCCATTGACGCGCCGACCGGTGCCCGATGTCGCGCGGCTTCGCGAGACCAGCGTCGATCTGAAAGCGATCGTGACGCATCCTCCTTTGACCGATCCCGATCCCGTTCCCGATCCCGTTCCGCATTCGGCGCTCGAGCGTCCGGCGGTCTGATATTCCCCGGCAAACAGGGCGGCGCGACAATGTTCCGTCGCGCTCGACGCGGCAGGCATCGTGAACGGCTTGAAAACAATTACATGGCTTAAATCAGCGCCGAGCACCGCTTAAAACGCCCGTTTATGGCAAATCGGAAAACCTTAAAAATTGTTAAATTAGAAGCGGGATTCTATCTGATTTAAACGGGGTGGGACCGAGTGATCAGTCGCAAACGGCGTGCGCTGGTTGGGTTTTAGAAATATTTTGGAATTTACGAACCAACGGCTTTTCTGTCTCCGCATTTATCACATGTTCATCGCTTGACACGGATTGACCTGTTCATTAGATTATGCGTGACGCTCGATTAAACACTCACTCCCTGACTTGCGTCAGGGATGCGTCTCGATTTAATTTTGCGTTCAACATAAAAAAATCCGAGGGCCATTGCCGTGGCGACCGTTTGGGACGTCAAAGGGCGGGCCAGTTTTAGAGGTACCCGTGACAGCACACCGCTATCGGATGCACTCGATGCGGCGCGAAGCTGTCCATCCGCTTGGAGACTTCTCATGCACACGCCGTTCCGTCATATCCAACATCACGATCCGTAAGCCGTTCGGCTCCTTATCCATCGATAGATTGCACACGGACCATTCGCTTGCCGAAGTCGTCGCAGGACTGTCCTGCGCGACGCGTCGGTCAAGGCGGAGGAGCGCTCGTGCATGCAGTCGGAAATGTCCGGCGGTGCGCAGTCACGCCGGAGGGGCAAACTCGCTGCGTTGAAACATCGGTTTGCCGAAATTCAAATGCTTCAGGCACTAAATGGAGCTAAAATGGATATCGTTTTTTCGCGCGGGGACGCGACGCGGATAATCGAAGCGGAAAAAGACGAGACGGTCCGCTATGGCGACCCTGTCGTGTTCCGGAGTTGCGCGAGCCCTACGCCGGTATTTTTAGCGGTCATTCGCCCACCGGACAGCAAGCGCCGTCCGGCTATCCTGCGCACGGAGATAGCAGCACCCGGAAAACACGAGGACGCCGACTATATTTGGAGCTTCGTACCTACAGCCGGATCGAAAAAACGATGCGGGGATCCGGTGTCGTTTGCCGACCGCGTCCGAATTCAACTATTCGATTATGTCGGCCAGTATCGTGTTCTTGCAACGAGCGATGCCGCGGAACAGTTCGTGGGAGCGGAAAGGACGCCGGTTGGGCACGACGTGTCGACGTGGTCGGTCGCCTGTGCGGCGCGCTTGAGGCTCGAACCGGGTGGACGGGCGCTGCCGGACGGCGAGTTCCAACCTGCCATGGCGTACGGGACCAACGCCTACACGTCGTTTCTCAACGCAGGTCGTTACCTGTGCGGCAGGCACGATCCACAGGGCGGAACGGGAATCGTGACGGGAGTGGCTCCCGATCTTCCTGCTACCGGCATGAGCGTATGGTGGCGCGTTTATCGGAGCGTGTCCGATGTTCCCATCGTAACTTGATGTCGCATGGGTGAACGGAACTTCCTTGCATCGCCGCGGCGAAGCGCCGGTTGCCGCGAAACGTCTTATTGGGCCGCCGACCGGCGGCACCCGAGAAGGGGCCGGTCGGTCCGTTTCCGTCGAGACGCCTCTAGCTGATCGTTAGATGGTGCAGGTCGGGTCAGCTCACGTTGAAATGCACTCGCACGTCGCGCTGACTATCGACTGGATGGCCGTTTTCCATCGCTGGAAAGAAGCGCCATTTGTGGAGCGCTTCGAGCAGGATTTGATTGAGGCGCGGATTCGACGTCGGCTTCACCAGCTGGACTTGCGTGGTGCCGTCCGCGTGAATGTCGAAGCGCGCTACCGCGTCGGCGCGGTAAGCGTCCTCGCGCAGATCGTCAGGCAGCAACGGCAGCGGCTGGGAAAGCAGCCGCGCCTGCGCGGCGCCAATCGATGAGGAAGCCGGCGAGGCGTTCGCGGCACTCGGCCGCACGGATTCAGGCCGAACAGCGCCCCCATCGGCGGCGGGTGCCTCGCGGGCCGGCTCGGCGGACGGCTCGACGCGGGGCGGCGGTGCGCTTCGTTGCTGCACGCTCTGTCGCTGCGTGGACTTGACCGCTTCATGGCGGATAAGCGGCTGCGCTGCTCGGCTTCGCCGTTCCGATACGGCATGCCGCATCGGCTCCGGTTGCGCTCGTGCGGCAACCTGAGCTGCAGGCACGCGCGGCGTAATCTCGACCAGCTTCATGTCGATCGTTTCCGGCACGGGCCGCGGCCGATCGTCCTGGGCGAAAAGCCGTGCGAAATGCGCGAGAACCCCTGCCCATGCCATCGTTGCGACCACGCACGCGAACGCGAGGCGAACTTTCGGAGCATCCGCCGCAGTCAACAGGCGCTGCCAACCGCTACTCACGATGTATAGCCACCAGGAAGTGCGCGGCACCCGCGCGCCGAGCCGCGAGCATTGCCTGCACGACGACGCCGTGTGCGGCGCCGTCATCGGCGGCTACGAGGATGTTCCCGTCGCGCGGCAAGTGACGCGCTACCGCTTGCGTCACTTGATCGAGCCGCACGGACTGCCGGTCGATGAAAATCTGATTCGTGCGCGTGACGCTGAGCGTCAACGGTTCGTCGCGGTCCACGCGTTCGGCCATGCCTTGGGGCAGACTCACACGCACCGCGTCGAGCCGCTGCATCGCAAGCGACGTCAGCATGAATGTCGCGAGCAGGAAGAACATCACGTCGATCATCGGGATGATTTCGATGCGGCCACGCCGGGCCGGGCGAGCACGGCGAAGCTTCATGATGCGGTGCCGTCCCGCTCGATGCGTAGGTCTGCCAGCCACCCGTTCGCGAACGATTCGAGTTCGTCCATCAGCGTATCGATACGACGCGAGAAGAAGTTGAACGCGAACAACGCGACGAGGGCGATCACGATTCCGATCGCCGTCGCGATGAGCGCTTGCGCGACGCCACCGGTGATGCCGGCCGGATTCACGAGCCCGGTGCCGATCAGCTTGAACGACTGCATCATTCCGACGATCGTGCCGAGGAGTCCGACGAGCGGAGCCGCCGTTACGATCGTTTCGAGGAGCCACAGTCCGCGGCCGATGTCGCGCTGGATTTGCACGGCCACGGCATCGATCTTCGTTTCGATCCGCCACAGCGGCGCGCTGCGCTCGTCGAATAGGCGCCCCACGCGGTGGAACGCGTGTTGCGACGGCAATCGCTCGAGCGCCGCAAAGCGTTCCTGCGCCGCGACTTCACCGGCGTCATACCCGGCTTGCCCGATCGCATCGGCCAATCCCACCGGCACGCGAGCGAAGCGCCAGAAGGCGTATGCGCGATCGAGCACGATTGCCAGCGCCGCAACGGCCAACACCGTCAGCGGATACACGGCCCAGCCGCACAGCCGTACGGCCTCGGCCAAGTTGATCCATTCGCTCAAGCTGTTCTCCTTTCCATCGATGTGCGCGGAGCGTCAAAACGTCTTCGTCAGGCCTGCGTAGATCGCGCGCTGCGGGCCGAACTGCGGCGCCTGCACGCCGATGCCCGAGCCGCTACGCAACTGATAGACCCGATTGAACGCATTGACGAGCACGAGACGAGCCGAGAATTTGCCGATGTACGGCTCATTGAAGCGCTCGATCGCACCGAGATCGAGCTGTGCGTAAAACGGCTCTTTGTCCGTGTTCGCGAAGCCGCTGCGCAAGCCGCTGCCGACGATGCCGTCGGCGCTCAGCGTTGTGTTGCCGAACGTGTAAGCGCCGCCGAACGAGGCCGTCAAGCGCTGATCGTGGTCGAGAAACACCCAGTTGCCGGCGATATAACTGAGCTCGTCGGGCTCGAAATTGAACTGCGCCGATTGGACATTCTTGCCCTGTGCGCGGCTATAGGCGATGTTCAGATAGGCCGAGACGTTGTCCTTCTTGTAGCTCGCCGTGAATTCGGCGCCGTACACGCGGCCGTACCGATAATTGAACGGCGTGAAGATCAGCGCGGTACCGAACTGACCCTCATCGAGCAAGTCACGTGCGATCTTATAGTACGCATCGAGACCGACCGTCAGGTTTTGGGTGAGCTTTTGCTCGATACCGACGTCGAAATAATGAGCGCGCTCGGGTTTGACCGGATCGTTTTGCGTCCCCGCGCTCTGGTTGGTCGTGCCGTTGAAGAGGCCGATCGTCGATGGAGCTACCAGCTCGAACGACGGCGGCGTGAAGTAGCGTGCGTAGCCGGCGTGCAGCGTCGTCGCGTTGGTGGGTTGATAGACCAGGCCGATGCGCGGGCTCAATTGGCTCGCGTCAACGTACTGGTTGAGCTTGTCGTAGCGCATGCCGTAATTCAGCGTCAGCTTGTCGGTGAGCTTCCACTCGTCTTGCAGATAGGCGCTATACAGGTATCCGCTTTTGCTGCTCGAATCGTTGATGCCGAACGGTACATCCGAGGTCTGGTTGCCGTTCGCGTCGACCGGAAAGACCGATACGCTGTGGTTGAAGTCCGCATGCTCCTGCTGGACCATCACGCCCGCGCGCACAGTATGTTTGTCGTTGAGCCGATAGACGAAATCGGTCTGCAGGCCGTTCGTCTGATCGCTATGGAAGTCCGATGACGCCACGCCGTTGAACGACAGATCGCCGATCGGATCGGGATTGAACTGCGTGCGCGAATAGCGCGTGGAAAGCGCGATCTGATAGTCGAGCTTGCCGCCATTCGTGCCCTGCAACGCGATTACCGCGAAGTTGTTGAGTTCCGACTGCGTCTCGTTCAGGTTCGTGGAGTCAAACGACGAGACACCTTGCAGCGAGTACTGAATCGGCAGGCCAGCCGCGTTCGGCAGTTGGAACCAGTTGGTCGACGTGCCGAACATCACGCTCACGCGTGTGAGCGGATTGACGATGTAAGACATGTACCCGAAACCGTTGCTTCGTTGCGTGTGATCGTGTGGCGGACTGCCGCTCGCGGTCGGCGACTCGATGCCGAGGTTATTCACGCCGTGGGAGCCGGAAAAGTAGTAGGTGAGCGGTCCCTGCGAGCCGAACACGTCGGCGCTTTGCTGGAGCGTCTGGTGGCTGCCGCCATAGACGTCGATCGATCCGCCTTGCCCCAGGTCGCCCGCCTTCGTCTTGATGTCGACGATACCCGCCGTTCGATAGCCGTACTCCGCGGGCAACGCGCCCGTCACCAGATTGAGCTGGCCGACGATGCGCGAATCGAACGACTGGCCGAAGCCGCTGATCGGCTCCGGAATGAGGATGCCGTTGATACGGTACTGCAGATCCGCGTGATCGCCGCGCACGTGAAGCTGCCCGTAGGAATCGTTGGCGACACCGGGCATTTGCAGCAGAACCTCATTGAGTGGCGTGTTCTGGCCTTGCGGCATGGCGTCGATGTCTGCCTGCGTCACGCGGTAGACGCTCGCGCCGATATCGGGCTGAAAGCCGTTGCGCGCGCGATCGAGGCGCTGCGCATCGATATTCACGTCGAGCGCGCTACCCTTTTCGAGCGCGATATCGATCTCGAGCGGCTTGCCCGCTGCGATCGTTTCGATGCGCGTGTTGCTGCTGAAATTTTTCGCATCGATGCTCAGCGCGTAGGTACCGGACGCGAGGCGACCCACTTCGAACCGCCCGTCAGGACCTGTTTGCGCGTGAGCGATGGTGTTGCCGGCGGCGTCCTGAACACGCACGTCGGCATGTTCCAGCGCGTGGCCGTGCCGGTCCGTGACGACGCCGTGCAAAGCCGGTGCATTGGGGACGGCAAGTGCGGAGAGCGGAATGCTCAAGGCAATGTGCAGACAGCCCGCACGCCCGATCAGTTTTCTGTGTTTCGTCATTTTTCTCGTTCGAAAGCGGAATCCACTTGCCGGATGCGTCTTCACGCGGACAGCGGCGAATTGATGGGCTTGCCCAAGAGTCGTCCGCGCCCATCGTTAAGCGATTGAAATGATATAACGTATCATTAGGCGATGAGATGATATAACGTATCACGTCGTTTTCGCAAGATGCGATGTAGGGGCGATGCGAACCCTAGGCCCCCCCCCAAGGCTCGCTTCTCGCGCTGCCATTGCCGAGCCTATCCCGCGCAGAAACAGGAATTACAGATCATTACAAAGCGGCGGAGTTTCAGATTGCGCGGTAAAAAAAACGGGCGTTTGCCACGCCCGTTTTCGTCCGATCGTTGCCGATCAGCAATTGCCTTTCTTCGCCTGGCCCGGTGGACAGAAACCATTGCCGGGGCCGCCTTGCGGGCGCACTACGACGCCGGGCTGATCGGGTACATAGACAGCGCATCCGCTGAGTACGCCGGCAGCAATAGACAGGACCAGCATCATTTTTTTCATCCGAGAATCCCCGCTATGAGCATAGGGAGGGGCATTCGCCCCTCCGGTGTTTGAATGCAATGTGTCAGAAGCTGAAGTTGACGGTCTGGCTGCCGCTCGAGACATTGACGGCGCTCGACTGCGTCGCACCCGAGGCGGCATCCGCCTCGATCGTATATTGACCGGCCGACGTGGTCGCGGCAGTCAGGGAGATCGGCAACGTGTTGCTGTAAGCGCCGACCAACGGCGGATTGACCGGCAACGTCATGGTGTACGCACCCGTCGTCAGGTTGGCGTTGGCCGAGGCGATTTCGTAAGTGCCGGAGGTCGTCGTTTGCAGCGCGCGCAGGCTCGCGTCCGCGGACGCGGTGACCGTGCCGCTGACCGTGTTCATCGTGGACGCCGGCAACGAGATGGGCTGAGCGGCAGTCGATACGTGCGTCGTCGCGCCAACGACAACCGGCACCGACGTGATGACGCCGCTCGACACGCCGCTTTGCGCGATCACGACGTCGTAGCTGCCGTTGCTTGCGCTCGCGACGAGTGGGGCGAAAGTGAAATGCCCGGTGCTGTCGGCAACGGTGCCGCTGATGACTTTGCCGTTTTGCTCCGCATAGACAGTCGCGCCGGCTTCGGCCGGTGCGACGAAGCCGTCGATCGTACCGCTTACCGTCGTGGGGGTGGCCGTAATGACCGGCTTGAGCGCATAGCCGCCGTTGCCCTGCTGGACCACGGACTTGCACGCGTTGAAGTCGAGCACGAGGTCCACCGTGCTGTTGGGGTCGACGGTAAACGGGCGAATGATTTTCAACCCGCTTTGCGTCGCGCTCGGCGTGGCGAGCGCGACTTCGGTCGTCGTGCCCGAAACGACAACCGAGTTGGCCAATGCGTTGCCCTGATTCGAAGCGAGCACGAGGCGCACTTGCTGATATTGGCCAGCCGGCAACGTGGTTTGCCCAAGCGTCGTCAACACGCCGTTCGTGAGCGTCAGCAGGTCGATCTTCTGCGGCGTCGCAAGCGTGATGTCGCTCCAGCCGCCGTCGTTATCGCCCGCCGCCGAACTCATGTTGACGCGGACCTGATCCACGGTCACATAGACATGATCGAAGCCGCATGCCGGTGCATCGGTCATGTGAACGGCCAACGTGCCCGTTGGCGTGCCGCCGCCGCCTCCGCCGCCACAGGCGCCAAGTAGGATCGCCGTGCAGGCGAGCGCCGCACCGGAGAGCAGTTTGGGTAGATTAGGGCTCATGGTCACCACCTCTTCTTCGTCACTGGTGCGCGAAGCATATGCGTGAGGGGGTGCAAACTCTTTCTCTCTTTGCAACAAACGGTAACTTCTCTCCTCAATTCAGGCGGGCCTGGACAGGCGGGTGTCCGAATCGGCGCGTGTACGCGCGCGAAAACGCGGCTGCGCTGCCAAACCCCACATGCGCGGCAATCGATTTGACACGGTCGCCACGGACGAGCGCCCGGCGCGCGAGCGCAAGGCGCCATTCCGTCAAGTAACTGCTCGGTGTGGTTCCCACGACTTCGCGGAACAGCTCCATGAACCGACTGCGCGAAACGCCGGCGATCGCGGCGAGATCCTCGATTCGCCATGCCCGCGACGGCTGGTCGTGCATCGCAGCGAGCGCGCGATGCAGGGCGGGGTGGGACAGGCCGGCGAGCAACCCCGGCTGCGTCGCACCCGCGTCGATCGTGCGCCGCAGCACCATGAGGACGATGACTTCGGCAAGCCGCTCCAGCGCCGTCTGCTTTCCGCACCGCACATCGAGCGCCTCGGCGGTGAGTACGCTAGCGAGCGCGCGCAACTCGGGCGCGTCTTCGAGCCCGATCTCGATACGCTCGGGCAGCGCGCTCAAAAGCGGGTTCAGTGGACCGCCGAAGCATAACGAAACAGCGGCGAGCCCGTCGCTATCGAACGCGGCGACGGGCGGACCGATCGTCAGAACGAGGCTGCGCGCCGCATTCGCGGATCCTTTGACCATCAGCGTCGCGTCGCTTGCGCGGTCGTCGGGCGAGAACGCCCTCGCGGTGAAGTCGAAGGCGCGAAAAAACGCGGAAAGTCGGTCGGGCTTCGGGGGTATCGGATTTTTAATCATGCAATTCGGACTCCTCATGATCGAGAGTATGGGAATCTTCATGCATGCCGTCAATCACGGATTGCCCGGCACATCGATGACCAAGGAGGAAAGACAGATGTTGATACCCAGACAGGCCGCACCGGAACTCAGTGTCGCCACGCTCGGCGGCGGCAGATTCGATCTTGCGCATCAAACGCCCGATTATCTGACGTTGATTTGCTTTTATCGGGGCTTGCATTGCCCGATTTGCGCGATGTATCTCAGGGAGCTCGAGCGGCTGACACCCGAATTCGCTCAGCGCGGGGTGACGACTATCGCCATCAGCTCGGACGACGAAGCACGGGCACGAGAGATGGCGACGAAGATCGGCGCCGATCGATTGACCGTGGGATATGGCTTGCCGCTCGAAAAAGCGCGCGAATGGGGCCTCTACATTTCCTCATCGCGCGGAAAGACGTCGATCGGCATCGAAGAGCCCGCGCTCTTTTCCGAGCCGGGCGTGTTTCTGATCAAGCCCGACAGGACGATTTACTACGCGTCGGTTCAATCGATGCCGTTCGTCCGGCCAAGCTTCGCCGAATTGCTGAAAGCCGTCGATTTCACGATCGAGCACGCATATCCGGCGCGCGGCGAGTACACGGGGGAGGTTTGACGAGCTTGCGTCAGGCGCGCTCGCCGTCCTCGGTGTCCGGTACGGTATCGAGGTCGGTCAGCCATGCGTTTGCGCTCGCGTCGCTCGGCGCGCGGTAGTCGCCGCGCGGCGAAAGCGAACCGCCCGAACCGACCTTCGGTCCGTTCGGCAGGCAACTGCGCTTGAACTGCTGTTGCTCGAAAAAGCGCCGCAGGAATACGGCCAGCCAGCGTTTGATGTCCGCGATGCCGTACTCGTGCCGCTTTTCGTCTGGCAGGTCCGGCCATGCCCCTTGCGTACGGTCGCGCCATGCGGTCCAGGCGAGAAACGCCACTTTCGAGGGGCGGTAGCCGAAACGCAGCAGATAGTAGAGGTTGAAGTCCTGCAATTCGTACGGGCCGACCGCTGCTTCGGTGAGCTGGATCGTTCCGTCCTCGCCCGGTGGAATCAGCTCGGGGCTGATATCGGTCTCGAGCACATCGCGCAAGACCGCGGCGGCGGACGCATCGAGTCCGCTTTCATCGGCGGTCCATCGAATCAGATATTGGATCAGCGTTTTCGGTACGCTCGCATTGACGCCATAGTGCGACATGTGATCGCCGACGCCGTAAGTGCACCAGCCCAGCGCGAGTTCGCTGAGATCGCCCGTGCCCACTACGAGACCGCCATGCATATTGGCGATGCGAAAGAGGTGACTCGTCCGCTCGCCCGCCTGCACGTTCTCGAATGTAATGTCATGAACCGCTTCGCCGCGAGCGAACGGGTGCCCGAGGTCTTGAAGCATCTGCATGCAGCTCGGGCGAATATCGATTTCGTTCGTTCGGCAACCGAACGCCGCGACGAGGCGACGAGCCTGGCCGAGCGTACGTTCGCCGGTGCCGAAGCCGGGAAGAATACAGGCGATGATCGCGCTGCGCGGCAACTGCAGCCGATCGACGGCACGCACGCACACGAGCAACGCGAGTGTCGAATCGAGGCCTCCCGATATGCCGATGACGAGTGTCTTCGTTTTGGCGGCACGCATGCGCGTGACGAGACCTTGTACCTGGATATCGTAGATCTCGCGGCAACGTTCTCCGCGTCGTGCCGGATCCGCCGGCACATACGGGAAACGTTCGTAGCGGCGAGCGAGCGGCAGATGGATGCCGGTCGGCACGGCAGCCGGCACGTCGACGGTGCGGAATCGCGCTGTGGTGTCGCGATGCAGACGGACCGAATCGCCGAACGTCGTTTGCCGCATCCGTTCCTCGACGAGTCGATCGAGGTCGATATCGGCGCAGATCAGTTGTGCCTTGTCGGCGAAGCGCTCCGTTTCGGCCAGTGCGTTGCCGTTTTCGTAGATCATTCCGTGGCCGTCCCACGCCAGATCCGTCGTGGATTCGCCGATGCCTGCGGCGCTATACGCGTACGCTGCCAGGCATCGAGCCGATTGACCGCTCGCGAGCAAGCGTCGGTAATCGGCCTTGCCGACCGTCACGTTCGACGCCGAAAGATTGAGCAGTACCGTTGCACCTGCCAGCGCGGCGAACGAGGAGGGCGGGATTGGTACCCAGAGGTCCTCGCAGATTTCGATGTGAAACGTGAAAAGCGGCTGCCCTTCGATTCGGAAGAGCAGATCGGGCGAACAGGGAATACCGGTTTGTCCGATGAGATCGATCGAATCGCGGTGCAGGCAGGAGGCCTCGGCGAACTGTCGTCCTTCGTAGAATTCGCGGTAATTCGGCAGGTAGTTTTTCGGTACGATGCCGAGCAGACGGCCCCGATGCACGACGGCGCCGCAGTTGAACAGAAGGCCATCGATCACGAGCGGCAGACCGACGATCGCCGTCGTCGATAATTGACGCGACGCGGCGACGATATCGCTCAGCGCGCTCAGGCAGGCTTCGAGCAGCGCCTGTTGGTGAAACAGGTCGTCGCAGGCGTAACCGGACAAGCCGAGTTCGGGGAACAGCGTGACGAGCGCATGGCGGGCATCGGCCTCTTGCGTCAGTGCGATCGTCTCGCGCGCGTTGACGGCAGGGTCCGCGACGCGCACGGGCGGAACGGCGACCGCGCGCCGCGCGAAGTTGTGTCGATAGAGGTTGAAAAAGGCCGGTACTTCGGTCATGGCGAATTCGTTCCTTACGGCGGCGGTATCGGCTGCTTGGCGGGTTCGCCGATATCGGATCGGGAATGGGGCTTCATCGAGCTCAATGTGCAATGTTACGCGATTCTGTCTGCTTGGCTCGGGCACTGCCGAAGCGGGAATCGCCCGCGGTAGGGGTTTGCGCGACGGCGGAGGGCATTTCAGGCCTGCGCCGTATTCGCGTAATATCGCATCGGCGTGAGAGGCCCGTCAGGACAAAGGTATCGTCGAATCTATGGAAAAGAACCGGCTCGAAGCGTTCAGCGATGGCGTGCTCGCCATCATCATCACGATCATGGTGCTCGAGCTCAAGGTACCGCATAGCGCCGAGCTTGCCGCGCTGGCTCCGCTATGGCCGACGGTGGCAAGCTACGTCCTCAGCTTCATCTACGTCGGCATTTACTGGAATAACCACCACCATATGTTTCAGGCCAGCCGCAGCGTCGATGCCAGCGTGCTCTGGTCGAATCTGCATCTGCTGTTCTGGCTGTCGCTGCTGCCCTTCGCAACCGGCTGGATGGGAGAGAACCACTTCGCCCGTTGGCCGACCGTCTGCTACGGGGTCGACCTTTTTGCCTGCGCGTCGGCGTATCACATCCTGCAAACGCGGCTCGTGCGGCACCACGGCGCCGAGAGCCGATTGGCGCAGGTGATCGGGCGGGACATGAAGGGCAAGGCGTCGGTTGTGCTCTACGCGCTCGGAATCGCGTTGGCGGCGGCCGATTTTCCGCGCGTGGGGGCACTTCTCTATGTCGCGGTCGCGCTCATGTGGTTCATTCCCGACCGACGCATGGAGCGGGCGATTCGGGCGCGCGAGAGCTGACGACTCGCCGCGCGCCGCACCGTGCGCTTAACGCACGCGCCGCGTACGGCGGTAGTGGTCGAACAGCACGGCGAGCAGCAGGATCCCGCCACGAATCAGATACTGGTAAAACGTCGGCACGTTCATGAGGCTCATCGCGTTTTGCACCGAGCCCATGATCAACACGCCGACCAGCACACCGGAGATCGTCGCCACGCCGCCCGTCAGCGAAACGCCGCCGAGCACGCAAGCGGAGATGACCCCGAGTTCGAGACCCACCGAAGTCTTCGGATCGCCAAGACTCATCCGGGAGGCCAGCATGACACCGGCAAAGCCCGTGACGAGTCCTTGCAGCACGAACACCGCGACCTTGATGCGCGTGACGGGCAGGCCCGCGAGCGCTGCCGCCTCGGAGTTGCCGCCCACGGCCAGCACGTTCTTGCCGAACACCGTCTTTCTCAGCAAAAAGCCGAACACGATGAAGCCGACGATATTGCTCCAGATCGGATAGGAAATGCCCAGAAACGAGCCGCCGCCAAGATCGAAGAAGCTTTCTTCGGAAATCATGACCGCATCGCCGTTCGAAACGATATAAGCCAACCCGCGCACGACTTCCATCATGGCCAGCGTGACGATGAGCGAATTGATCTTGTAGCGCGCCACGAGCACGCCGTTGACGAGACCGACCGCGCCGCCCGCCAGCACGCCAACCGTGACGCCGAATACGACACTATGCGTGGCCGTGATCAGCATCGAGGCGACCACCCCGGAGAACGCGACGATCGAGGCGACCGAGAGGTCCACTTCGCCGAGCGCCAGCACGAACATCATCGTGACGGCGATGGAGCCGATGAGGGTGACCGAAAGCAGCAGCCCCTGCATGTTGCGGCTCGTCAGGAAGTCCGGGACCGCCAACGCCAGCACCGCGAACAGGATGACGAAGACCATGACGATGCCGGACTTGTTGGCCAGACGCCAGGCTCTCGTCCCGAAAGAAGGCGACTCGTGCGGGGCGGCTTGCGACGACAGGGCCGGCTCGGCGGCGGGGCGGATGCTCGGTGGTTGTTGCATGATGTCTCTCATTCGTGGGTGCCGCCCGGGCTGGATGCTCGGGCGCACGCCGGTTCGAAGCGATTGCTGTACGGTTATTGCGGGTTATTGCGGCAAAGCGAGCTTGATCAGCTGATCGGGGGTAGCGTCCGCCTTGGGCAGATCGCCGACCACGCGGCCTTCCTTCATTACGATCACGCGATCGGCTACACCGATGACCTCGGCCAGGTCGCTCGAAACCATGAGCACCGTGCGGCCGGTCTCGGCCAGTTCATAGAGCAACTCGTAGATCTGCGCGCGGGCACCGACGTCGATACCGCGCGTCGGCTCGTCCATGACGAACACGTCGATCTTCTCGGCAAGCCAGCGCGACAGGATGACCTTTTGCTGATTGCCGCCCGAGAGCTTGCCGATCGGGGTATCGCCGTCACGTGTCTTGATCGACAGTTTGGCGATGTAATCGTCGGTGAGCTCGCGCTCGCGCCGCTCGTTCAGCATGAACCGGGCGATGTTGAAATGCCGGCGCGCGCTGATGTTCAGGTTGTCCGCCACGGAGGCGATCGCCACGATCCCTTCTTGCTTGCGATCCTCGGGGCACAGCGCAATGCCCGCGCGCACCGCATCGCGCGGCGTCGAAAACGAAACGGGCTTGCCATTCAATTCGACATGGCCGCCGCTCGGCTTGACGGCCCCGCACACGAGCTTCATGAGTTCGGAGCGCCCGGCGCCGACGAGACCGAAAAAGCCGACGATCTCGCCGCGGCGCGCCGAGAACGAAGCGGGCTCGGAAAGACCCGGCCCCATCAACCCCTTGGCCTCGATCATCACGTCGCCGCTCGGACGCGGCCGGTAGCCGTAGACGTCGCGAATCGAGCGGCCGATCATGCAGCTGATCAGCCGATCGCGATCGAGGCCTTCGACGGCATCGAACGTCTCGATCGAATGTCCGTCGCGGAAAACGGTGACGCGATCGCACAGCTCGTAGACTTCGTCCATGCGATGCGTCACATAGATGATGGCGCGACCCTCCGCGCGCAGCCCGTCGATGATCTGAAAGAGCTGTTTGGTCTCGCGCGAAGAAAGCGAGCTCGTCGGTTCGTCGAACGCGATCACGCGCGCGTCGCGCATCAGTGCCTTGCCGATCTCGATCATCTGACGCTGACCGATCGACAAATGCTTGACCTGCGTGTTCGGATCGATCCGTTCGCCGAGCCGCGCGAGCGTGTCGGTGGCGCGTGCCATGAGCGCACGCTCGTCGAGCACGCCCAGCCGGCTCGGCAACTGCCCGAGCATCAGGTTTTCCGCCACCGTCAGTTCGGGCACTAGATGCAGTTCCTGGTAGATGATGGCGATACCGGCATCGATGGCGGCCTTCGTGCCCGAGAAACGCTGCTCGACACCGCCCAAGCGTAACGTCCCGGCCTGCGGATCGTTCACACCCGAAAGAACCTTGAGCAGAGTCGATTTGCCCGCGCCGTTTTCCCCCATGAGCCCGTGAACTTCGCCCGAGCGCACGTTCAACGAAACGCGGTCGAGCGCGAGTACGCCGGGGAAGCTGACCGTGATGCCGTCGAGCTCCAGATAAGGGGAGGCGGCGTCGCCGGGCGCCCTTGCGGGCGCCGCGGCTTCGGCGATGTCGTTCGCGTTATGCATGCCTTTAGATCCCGAGTTCCTTGCGCACGTCTTGCCAGTTATCGCGCGTCATCAGCTTGCCCGTCGTCTGGGTGTCGGCCGGCGGCTGCTTGCCGTTCTTGATCCAGTTCACGAGGTTTTCGGTGCTGTCCTTGCCGTGGTTCGTCGAGCTGACGGCAATCGTGCCGTAAAAGCCCGTCGGTTCCTTCTTCTGGAACTCGGCGAACGCTTCGCCCGCACCGTTGATGCCCACGCCGATCACGTCCTTCGACGGAATATGCACCTGCTCGGTGGCGCGCACGCCGCCCAGCACCGTCTCTTCGTTCAGCGCGTAGATGACCCACTTCTTGATGTTCGGGTGCTTGGACAGCACCGGCGATGCCGCGTTGAAGCCGCCTTCGTCGTCGGTCGTCTTTTGCGGGGCGTCGAAGATGTTTTCCTTCTTGAAGCCGTTGTCGAGCAGCGTCTTCGTCGCGCCATCCGTGCGCAGCTTGGCCGTCGGCAATTCATAGTCGGTGATGCGGATCGCGCCGACTTCCTCGGGCTTCCAGCCGCGCTTTTTCATCTCGTCCGAAATCGCCTGGCCAACCTGATTGCCGATCTTGAACGCCGACATGCCGAGGTGCGGCACATCCGCGAGCGGTTTGCCGGCCGAGTCGACGAGCTGATCGTCGACGGTCACGAACTTCATGCCGTACTTCTTGGCGCGGGCCTTGATGGCCGTGCCGAGGCGAACGTCGGGCGCGCAGATCACGAAACCCTTCGCGCCTTGTGCGCCGAGGTTGTCGATGGCGGCCAGTACTTTTTCACCATCGGGCGTGCCGATGTTCACCACCGAAAAGCCGTCTTGCTTGCCGAGCGCCGTGGCAGCCTTTTGTTCGTTGATGAACCATGCCTGCTCGGGCATCTTCACGAGAAAACCGATCTTGAGCGGCTCTTCCGCCTTGACTGCGCTTTGCATGGCGAACGGTGCGGCGAACGTCATCGCCACGGCGGCGCACAACGTGAAGCGGCGAAGCTTGCTGGTCATACTTGTCTCCTGGGTATCGGTCTCGATAGACCGGTGGTGTGGTAATACGTCGATCAACGCCGCTTGTTGCGGCTTTCCTCAACTCGGTTCGTTGGTTTGGGATTCGGGTTGGCGTTCGTTTATTCAGTCGACGAACGGTTCGACCTCGCGCCGCGTGCCGAGCAAGAACGCATCGGCGACATGGCGTAGCGGACGCACATCGACATCCTCTTCGCCACGCTCGATCAATTGCCGCCAATGTGCGTAAAGCGACGGGTATTCGCGTTCAGGGCCGACGTCGACAGGCTTGCCGTCGATCTCGAGCGTTTTGCCGCCCGCGTCGATGCGCAATCGGCTGACGTTCGTGGTCACCGCAATCTGCCATTGCTCGGTCGCGCCATAGCGCCAGTCGAACTCAGCACGCACGGGCGCACCGTGCTCGTCGGCGAAGACCAGGCTCGCCGCGATGGGCGTTTGTGTGTTTGACGGAAAGTGCAGCGTCGCGGCGTTGAGCACGATTTCGCGCGGCAAGATGCGCGTTACGATCGACAACGCGTTGATGCCCGGGTCGAATACGCCGAGGCCGCCGGGTTGCCAGATCCACTTTTGTCCAGGGTGCCATTTGCGTACGTCCTCTTTCCAGTTCACAACGACAGCCTGGATCTCGCGCGAGGCGAGCCACGCGCGCGCAGGCTCCACCGCCGGCGCGTGGCGGGAATGCCAACTCGCGAACAGCGTGCGGCGGGCCTTGCGCGCCAGCTGGCGCAGCACCTCGATCTCGTGCAGGCTCGCGCCGGGCGGCTTTTCGAGCATGACGTGCTTGCCGGCTTCGAGCGCCGCGCGTGCCTGCGCAAAGCGCACCTGCGGCGGCGCGCACAGTGAAACCGCATCGAGATGCGGCTCGTGGGCCAGCATGTCCTCGATGGTCGAATAGTTGTGTACGCCTTCGACTTCGGCATGGCGGCTCGCGCAGGCCACGAGCTCGAAGCCGGCATCCGCGGCAATCGCCGGCAGATGCTGGTCGCGCGCGATCTTTCCGATGCCGACGAGGCCCAACTTAAGTGTGTGACTCATGAATCGTCTCGCCTGTTTGCTTCTTACCGGCCCCAGCGCAGCGCAAGCGGGTTCGCTTCGCGCGCCAGCTCGAGCAGCTCGGCGCGTGTCGCGCCCGCCAACGCTTCGAGCGGATGGCGCACGGCGTCGCTCTTGATCACGCCGCCTTCCATCATCACGGTTTTGGTGGCGCGCAAGCCGCACTGGCGGTTTTCGTAGTTGATGAGCGGCAGGATGCGCGCATAGCCCTGACGCGCTTCTTCGCGTCGCCCGGCCCGGAAATCGTCGAAGACTTGCCGGATCAGGTCGGGCAGCAACGCGCTCGACATCGTGCCGGTTGCGCCGGCATCGAGATCGGGCATCAGCGTGATGGCCTCTTCGCCGTCGAACGGCCCTTCGATGGTATTGCCGCCCGCGGCGATCAATGCGCGCAGCTTGGCCGCCGCCTGCGGCACTTCGATCTTGAAGTAGCGCACGAGCGGCAGCTCGCGCGCGATACGCGCGAGGAACGGCACGCTGAGCGCCACGCCCGAGAGCGGCGCGTCCTGAATCATGACCGGCACGCCTGCCGCTTCGGCGACACGCGCGAAATGCTCGAACATCGCCGCTTCGTCCACGCGCATCGTCGCGCCATGGTAGGGCGGCATGACCATGATGAGGCTCGCGCCCGCAGCTGCGGCACGCCGCGCACGGTCGGCCGCGATGCGCGTCGTGAAGTGGCTGCAGGTGACCATCACGGGCACGCGGTCAGCCGTCTGCTCGAGACAGACGTCGATCAACGTATCGCGCTCGGCGTCGGTCAGCGCATATTGCTCGGAGTAGTTGGCCAGAATGCAGATGCCGTCGACACGCTGGTCGACCATGCAGTCGATCACACGGCGCTGGCCGTCGAGATCGAGGTCGCCCGATTCGGTGAACGGCGTCGGTGCGACAGGAAAGAGACCCGAGAACGGTCGGGAAAAGGTCACCACAATTCGACTCCTGGTTGAAAGCTATCGGATGTTCGCCTGAGCGGGTAGCGCGCGCTCGTTCAGACTCAAGGGCAGGGCGCCTTCGTCCGAGGGGCGGGTTTCGTCGACGGCGGCCGCATGGCCGCCCAATCCCGAGCCGTTTGCCTTGCGGCGCGCGGCCTGCCGCTCGATTACGCGCTGCAGCAGGCAGAACACGCAGAGCAGCGCGCCGATGACGATGCGGGTCCACCACGAACTGAGCGTACCGTCGAACGTGATCAGCGTTTGAATGGTGCCGAGCACGCCGACACCGAACACCGATCCGATGACATAGCCGACGCCGCCGGTAAGCAGCGTGCCGCCGATGACGGCCGCGGCAATGGCGTCGAGTTCCATGCCTTGCGCCTGCAGGCCGTAGCCCGACAGCACGTAAAGCGTGAAGACGAGACCGCCGAGCGCGGAACACAGTCCGCCGAAAGCGTAGACGCCGATCTTCGTGCGCGCGACGGGCAAACCCATCAGCAGTGCCGACTTTTCGTTGCCGCCGATCGCATAGACGTTGCGGCCGAAGCGGGTGAAGTGCGCCACGTAGATCGCCACTGCCAGCATGGCGAGCGCGATCAACGCCCCCGCGTTGAGATCGCCGGTGCCGATCGGTACATGAAAGCTCGCCAACGCATGAAACGATGCTTCATGGATTTCGATCGACTGTGTGGTGATCAGAAAGCACGCGCCGCGAGCGAGGAACATGCCCGCCAGCGTGACGATGAACGCTTGCAGCTTGAAAAAATGGATCAACGCGCCCATCGCGGCACCGTATGCGGCACCGAGCAGGAGCACGAGCGGCGCAATGGCCCAGACGGGCCAATGCAGCCGTTCGGAGAGGATCGCGCAAAGAATCGTCGTGAAGGCCACCACGGCCCCGACGGACAAGTCGATGCCGCCCGAGACGATGACGAACGTCGTGCCGATCGCCACGATCAGCAGGAACGCGTTGTCGACGAGCAGTCCGACGAGGACCTGTAGCGAACCGAAGCCGGTGTACATCGCCGAGCCAAAGCCGAACAGCGCGGCAAAGAGGATGACGGTAACGGCGATCGGCAGCGTGCGCGGATCGATGAGTCGCTGCAATACGGCTCTCATTTGGCCGCCTCGTTGACAGGTTTGACGCGCGCCAGCACGACCGCACGTCCGATGAGCCGGACGATCGTTTCGCGCGCGCTTGCCGATTGAATGATGCTCACGAGCAGCACGACGATCGCTTTGACGACGAGCGTCGCTTCGGGCGGCACGCCGATGGAATAGGTCGTGTAGGTGAGCGTTTGAATGATGAGCGCGCCGAGCACGGTGCCGGCAAGCGAGAACCGGCCGCCGAGCAGCGAGGTTCCGCCCAGCGTGACGGCGAGGATCGCATCGAGTTCGAGCAACAGGCCCGCGTTGTTGCCGTCGGCGCTGCGCACGTTCGAACTCGTGATGACGCCGGCGAGCGCGGCGGCCAGTCCGCAAAACACATAGACGCCGAAGACGATCGCGCTCGCGCGCAATCCGACGAGGCGCGTTGCCACCGGATTGATGCCGATCGCACGAATGAAGAGCCCCAACGCCGTGCGATTGATGAGCAGTGCGGTGGCCGCCGTCGCGCCGGCCGCGATCCAGACGGAGCAGGGCACCGCGGCGAGATAGCCGCCGCCGAGCGTCAGATAGCTGTGCGCCGAGATCGGAATGATCTGCCCGCCGGTCAACAACTGGGCGATGCCGCGGCCCGCGACCATGAGGATCAGCGTCGCGATGATCGGCTGCATGCCGACGAACGCGACGAGCAAGCCGTTCCATGCGCCGGCCACGAGCCCGACGCCCAGCGCGGCCGCCACGGCACGGCCCACATGCGTCGGATCGTCGGCCAGCAACATGGCCGCTGTGGCGCCGGCGATGGCGACGACGGTCCCGACGGAAATGTCGACGCCGCGTGTGGCGATGACGAGTGTCATCCCGAGCGACACGATGGCCAACGGGGCCGCACGGTTGAGAATGTCGATGGGTGCGCCGAACAGATGTCCGTCGAGCATCGTGATCGCGAGGAAATCGGCGCGATGCGCGACGTCGAGCGCGAACAGCAGCACGAGCGTGAGCACGGGCCACAGTAGCGGGTGCCGCAAAGCGGCCCGAAGGGCAGTACCGATGCGTGCTGTCATGACGCGTTGCCTCCGGCGATGAGCCGATAGACTTCGTCTTCGTCGAGCTTTTCGCCCGCGAGCTCGGCGACCTTGCGCCGGTCGCGCAGCACGGCGACGCTATGGCTCACGCGCAGCACTTCGCTGAGTTCGGAGGAGATCAGCAGGATGCCGAGGCCTTTCGCGCACAGGGCAAGAACACGGTCCATGATGTCGAATTTGGCGGCGACGTCGATGCCGCGCGTGGGTTCGTCGAGAATCAGCATGCGCGGCTCGATGGCGAGCCACCGGGCCAGCAGCGCTTTTTGCTGGTTGCCGCCCGAGAGCAGTTCGATTGGTTGTTCGGCATCGCGCGCGCGGATCCCGAGCGACGCGATGTATTCATTGGCGATGCGCCGCTCTTTCGCGCGCCCGAGCGGGCGCCACCAGCCGCGCCGCGCCTGCAGCGCCAGCACGATGTTTTCGCGGATCGAGAGCGCGGCGACGATGCCTTCTTTCTTGCGATCCTCGGGGCAGTAGCCGATGCCGTGGCGCACCGCATGCCGCGGCGAACCCAGCTTGACGGGTTTGCCGTCGACAGTCACGGTGCCCGTATCGGCGCGCTCGGCGCCGAACAGCAATTGAGCCGTTTCGGTGCGACCCGAGCCGAGCAGGCCCGCGAGACCGACGATCCGTCCCGGCTCGATCGACAGATCGACGGGATGCAACAGGCCGCGGCGTCCTACGCCCTTCATCTGAAAGCGCGCCACGTCGGCGCTGTCGGCGGGCGCCTGCGTTGCCTGGCGGGCGGCGGCGTTGGCCTGCCGCTCAGCCATGCGCGTGTCGCCGACCATCTTTTCGACGAGCGTATCGACGGGCAGATCCTTCGCCAGATATTCCCCTTCGCGCTCGCCGTTGCGCATGACGGTGATACGGTCCGACACGGCGTAGGTCTGTTCGAGAAAATGCGTGACGAACAGAATGGCCATGCCGGAACGCTTGAGCTTGCGAAGCACGTCGAACAGCCGTGCGACTTCGCTGTCGTCGAGGCTCGACGTGGGCTCGTCGAGAATCAGCACGCGCGCATCGACCGATACTGCGCGTGCGATTGCCACCATCTGTTGCACGGCGATGGGGTAGGTGTCGAGCGACTTGGTGACGTCGAGCGACACGTTGAGTTGTGCCAGCGCCGCTTCGGCGCCTTTACGAATCGCTTTCCAGTCGATGGCGCCGCGGCGCATCGGCTGTCGGCCCGCGAAGATGTTCTCCGCGACCGACAGATTCGGACAAAGGTTGACCTCCTGGTAGAGCGTCCGGATGCCGGCGGCCTCCGCTTCGAGCGGCGCCGCGAAGTCCACGGGACGCCCCTCGATGCGAATTTCGCCGGCATCGTGCGGATGCACGCCCGTGAGCACGTTGATCAGCGTCGATTTGCCGGCGCCGTTCTGGCCCATCAGCGTGTGAATTTCGCCTGCGTACAGATGCAGATCGACATTGCGCAACGCCTGTACGCCAGGAAACGACTTGGAAAGGCCGACGGTTTCGAGCACGAGAGGGCCGGTCATGGGCATTCGCTTGGGGCTAGGGTTCTCAGGGCCTCGCGGCGCGCCGGATCAGTATTTACGCTGCGGCAGGACCTGCGCCGCGACGTTCATCGGGAACACCGTTTCGTTCGTCACGATGCGCTTGGGCAGTTGCTTGCCCGCAACGATGTCTTTGACGGCCGACATCAACTGGGGTCCGAGCAGCGGGCTGCACTCCACGTCGACATTGATCTTGCCGGCGATCATCGCCTGGAAGCCGCCCTTGGTGGCATCGAACGACACGACCTTCACGTCGCTGCCGGGTTTGATGCCGGCTTCCTCCATGGCCTGGATCGCGCCGAGCGCCATATCGTCGTTATGCGCATAGACGACGTTGATCTTCTTGCCGTAGGTCTTGGCGAACGCTTCCATTACCTGCTTGCCGCCCGCGAGCGTGAAGTCGCCGCTTTGCGACGCGATGATCTTGAACTTCGGATCCTTCTGGATGATTTCCATCAGGCCGGCGTGGCGATCGTTCGCGGGTGCGGAGCCCACCGTGCCCTGCAGCTCGGCGATGTTGATCGGGCCCGGGTTGTCCTTGTACGTTTCCTCGAGCCAACGGCCGGCGCGACGGCCTTCTTCGAGGAAGTCCGAACCGATCATCGTCACGTACAGATCCTTGTCCTTCACGTCGATGTTGCGGTCCGTCAGCACGACCGGGATATGGGCGCGCTTCGCTTCTTGCAGCACCGGCTCCCAGCCCGATTCGACGACCGGCGAAAACGCGATCACATCGACTTTCTGCGCAATATAGGAACGGATCGCCTTGATCTGGTTCTCCTGCTTTTGCTGCGCATCGGAGAACTTCAGATTGATGCCGGCATCCTTCGCGGCCTGCTTGACCGAGACGGTGTTCGCTGTGCGCCAGGCGCTTTCCGCGCCGACCTGCGCGAAGCCCAGCGTGATTTTCTTGTCTTCGGCATGGCCCGCAACGGCGGCCGTGAGAAGCGTGACGGTAAACAAGGCCTTAAGCGTCTGGCGTACGGTGCGTCTCATCTGTGTCTCCGGTTTCTCTTCGTTTGTCTTTGTTGCTTGCGCCTATCCCCGGCTCGCTTGCGCAGACCCGGAAATAGCCAAACTATAGGCATCGAGTCATGCGGGCGCGATTAGCGTTTTCCCCAGATCACGAAACCCAATAGTCATGCTATTTCTGTGTGGTCGTTGCGAGAAGTTGGCGCGCCAAACGGTGCATTCTCGCGTAAATCGCAGACCGAGGGGCATTGACGGCTCGACCAAAAGTTTGGGTTTCTCAAATAGTGGTCAGCACTCGGAAGTCCCGATATAGTATTACTACTTACCGAATTTTATCGAACAAGCTATGACCGACAAACGCGCTAAGCTCCGTTCCGCCCAGTGGTTCGGCACGGCCGACAAGAACGGCTTCATGTACCGCAGCTGGATGAAGAACCAGGGCATTCCCGATCATGAATTCCAGGGCAAGCCGATCATCGGCATCTGCAACACGTGGTCGGAGCTAACGCCCTGCAACGCGCACTTTCGCAAGCTGGCGGAGCATGTGAAGCGCGGCGTCTTCGAGGCGGGCGGATTTCCGGTGGAATTTCCCGTCTTCTCGAACGGCGAGTCCAACCTTCGCCCCACGGCGATGTTCACGCGCAACCTGGCGAGCATGGATGTCGAAGAATCGATCCGCGGTAATCCGATCGACGCAGTCGTATTGCTGGCCGGCTGCGACAAGACTACACCGGCGCTGTTGATGGGGGCGGCGAGCTGCGATGTGCCCGCCATTCTCGTGAGCGGCGGCCCGATGCTCAACGGCAAGCACGAAGGGCGGGACATCGGTTCCGGTACGGTCGTTTGGCAATTGAGCGAGCAGGTCAAGGCCGGAAAAATCTCGCTCCACGAATTCATGTCGGCCGAGGCCGGCATGTCGCGTTCGGCCGGTACCTGCAACACGATGGGTACCGCCTCGACGATGGCCTGTATGGCCGAAGCGCTCGGGGTGACGTTGCCGCACAACGCCGCGATCCCGGCTGTCGACTCGCGCCGCTATGTCCTGGCCCATCTATCGGGCATGCGTATCGTCGAAATGGCGCTCGAGGATCTGCGCCTGTCCAAGCTGCTCACACGCGAGGCATTCGAAAACGCCGTGCGCGCGAACGCCGCGATCGGGGGCTCGACCAATGCCGCCATCCATCTGAAGGCCATTGCGGGGCGCATCGGCGTGCCGTTCGAGCTCGATGACTGGACGCGCATCGGGCGTGGCACGCCGACGATCGTCGATCTGCAACCGTCGGGGCGCTTTCTGATGGAGGAGTTCTATTACGCGGGCGGTTTGCCTGCCGTGCTGCGCCGGCTCGGCGATGCGGGCCTGCTGCCGCACCCGGATGCGCTGACGGCCAATGGCCGCTCGATCTGGGAGAACTGTCAGGAAGCGCCGCTCTACAACGCCGAGGTGATCCGGCCGCTCGACAATCCGCTCGTCGCGGACGGCGGTCTCTGTGTGTTGCGCGGCAACCTCGCTCCGCGCGGCGCGGTACTCAAGCCGTCCGCCGCCACGCCTTCACTGTTGAACCATCGCGGCCGCGCCGTCGTCTTCGAGAACTTCGACGATTACAAGGCGCGCATCGCCGACCCCGATCTCGATGTCACGGCCGATTCGATTCTGGTGATGAAGAACTGCGGACCGAAGGGTTATCCCGGTATGGCCGAAGTCGGCAATATGGGGCTGCCGCCGAAGATCCTCGCGCAGGGTGTGACCGATATGGTGCGGATATCCGATGCGCGCATGAGCGGCACCGCCTATGGCACCGTAGTTTTGCACGTGGCGCCCGAGGCACGCGCGGGCGGCCCGCTCGCCATCGTACGCAACGGCGACTGGATCGAACTCGATTGCGAGGCCGGCCGACTGCACCTCGATATCTCGGCAGCAGAGATGACGGCTCGTCTCGCCGAATGGAGCGAAACGCTTCGCGCGGCGCCTGCCGATGCGAGCGGTTATCGCAACCTCTATGTCGACCACGTATTGCAGGCGGATGAAGGATGCGACTTCGATTTCCTGGTTGGCTGCCGGGGTGCTGAAGTGCCGCCGCATTCGCATTGAAATTGACGGCGGCATCGAAAGCATCGACGATCTACGGGCATCCAGGGTCAGAATTTGTGACGGATGCCCGTCACCGCCATCCGCCCTCCGACGCCGCGCTGAACGCGGCGCCTCGATGCCTGAAACGAAGCGGTGCCGGGGGGGGCTAGGTTGTATTGCGGCTCGTCCGCCGGTGCGGCGGCATTGCTTGGAGCGATGCAACCGGGACGAGCGGCAGCACGACGTGCGACGCCTTGCCCGCGCCGAAATGCACGCTATTCACCGCGACGCGTGGCGTACGCGCCAGCGCGGGCGGTTCGCCGCTATTCGGGTTGACGTCGAAGTGCGGGAAATTGCTGCTTGAAACGTCGAGCCGGATCCGATGCCCGCGTCTGAACAGATTCGCCGTGGAGAACGGTTCGATTTCGATCGCGTAGATGCGCCCTTTTTCGAGAGGGCGCGGCGCTTCCCATGACGCGTGAAAGCGGCAACGGAAAATTCCATCGGTCAGGTTCATCGCGTAGCCATGCGGGTAATCCGCATTGGGCGGATAGACGTCGATCAACTTGGCAGTGAAGTCGGTATCGGGCGCATCGGAGGAAATCCATAACTTGACGACGATGGGTCCGACCACCGCGACGTCTTCTTCGAGCAGCCCGGTCTGAAAGACGAGCACGTCGGAGCGTGCCGAGAGCGGCATGCCCGGGTGCCGCGTGCCGAAAAAGCGCGGGTCCTCGCGCTGATCGAACGCGCCGCCCTCGAACACCGGCGCGCCCGACGTCAAGGCACCGCCGATCGTGGGCACCGGACTGGACGGGTCGAACGCGTACGAGGTCTCGGACGGCTGAGCATGCAATGCGTCGTTCGACTCGCAAAGCGAACCGTCGGGCGTCAGGTAAAACGGCGTGAAACGCGTGCCCGGGAGCGGCCACTGCGACGAGCCGATCCACCGCCCGCCGTGCTCCATGCGGCCCTGCGGATTGCGCCTGCCGCTACCGCCGCCCATCACGAAGATACGCGCGACAGCATCGGCGGATTCATGCGGCGTATCCTGCGGCTTCAGCCAGCGGTCGAACCAGTCGGCGCGAAACCTCAGCCAGTCTTCCGCGATCTGGCCTTCGACAACCGCCTCGGGCCCGAATTCGACGTCGCCGCTGTACGAAACGTTGCGGTCGCCGTGCAGCCATGGCCCCATGATCAGATAGGTCGGGGCGCCGGCGGCCCCGGACAGCGCGGCGAAGTTGTCGAGCGTGCTGCGCACATAGGCGTCGTACCAGCTCGACATCAGCACCGTTGGCACGCGCGTCATCGTCCCGTAATAGCCTTCGGCATAAATGCCCGGCTGTTTCCAGTAGTCGTCGAAAACGTCGCGCGTCCACTGCTCGAACAGATAGCGCTCGTATTCCGGCACCACCGCCAGCGGCGAGTGCCCCGGCCGCCAAGGAATCCGCCCAAACCATTCGCGCAGATCGCTCGCGTCCAGCGCCGCCGCGATGAGCGGATTCTCAGCGGCCGCGCTGTTCTTCGCCCGGTTGAACGCCCACGTCGCCTGCTTCAACTCGAAGGCGCCGCCCTGGCGGATACCGCACCGATAGCCGTTCGCGAAGCCGCCCGAGTCCAGCACCATGCACGCGAGCCCCGGCGGATTCAGGCAGGCCGCGGCGAGTTGCGTATGCGCCGCGTACGACAGTCCCATCGTGCCGACCTTGCCGTCCGACCAGGGCTGTCGCGCGATCCATTCGATCGTGTCGAAGCCGTCCGGCCCTTCGGCAACATACTTCGTGAATGTGCCCTCGGAGCGGTAGCGCCCTCGACAATCCTGCAGGACGACAACGTAGCCGCGCGCGGCGAAGTAGCGCGCTACATCGGCGCGATTCGCGGGCGGCCGACCGTGATGGACTTCCGAGCGGGAGATTTCGGATTTTCCATAGGGCGTGCGTTCGAGAATCGCGGGCAACGGCGCATCCTTGCCGAGGCGGTAAGCCGGAGGGAAGTACACATCGGTGGCAAGGCGCACGCCATCGCGCATGGGCACCATGATGTCGCGAAGGGGGGCGAGCGTCGAATCGGCGGGAAGCGCTCCGTTACGCAATGAAGCATCAGTCATGTCGAGTCTCGATGAAGAGCAGCGAAGTGCGTTCAGCTTTGTTTGGATGAAAAATGACGCCGTCGCGTGCCGCCCAATAGTCCACGGGAAAATAAAGCGGCACGATGCCGTAGTCGCCGAAGCCCGCCTGCGCGGCGCTTTGCAGCAGCTGCTCGCGCCTCGCGGGATCGAAGGTCGCCGCGGCTTCGCGCAGCAGCCTGTCGAGCGTCGGATTCGAATAGCGAGTGCGGTTGAAGGCACCGGTACCCGCTTCGCGCGAGTAGCTCGCCAGCACATTGGTCAGCCCGATCGCGGAATCGCTCGTCGTATTGCCGAAACTAAAGATGAATGCGCTATAGCTACGTCGCGCGGCGGCGCCGGCATAGACGTTGTAGGGCCGTGTGACCACATCGTTCACCGTGATACCGCCGCGTGCGAGCATTTGTCCCAGTGCTTGCCCAAGATCGCCATCGCTTGCGAACCGATCGTTCGACGAATGGATCGTCAGCCCGAAACCCTCGGGATAGCCGGCCTCGGCAAGCAGGCGCCGCGCGCCCGCGGGGTCGTATCGGTCCGGCCTGAGTTGCGGGTCATGACCGCCCATGCCCGGCGGCACGATTTGCGCGGCCGGCAGCCCCGCGCCGTTGAGCAGATGCTGGGTGATCGCGTCGCGATCGATCATCTTCGAGATCGCCTGGCGCACGCGGACGTCGCGCAGTGGATTGCGAGCGACGCTTGCCCCGTTGGCGGCAGTGACAAACGGCGAGGAATCGCGCGACGAATCGAGCGCGAGATAGATGAGCCGCGCGGATGGACCGGAAAAGAGCGTCACGTTTCGTTCGCGGCGCAGGCGATCGATCGTGACGGGGGGGACGTTGTCGATCAGGCTGACGGAGCCGGAGAGCAAAGCCGACAGTCGGGCCGCGTCGTTCGACATGAAACGGATCGTGCAGGTGTCGAAAACCGGCCGCTCGCCCCAGTAATAGTCGTTACGTACGAGCTCCAGACGATCGCCCGGAATCCAGCGGGCGAGACGATAGGGGCCGGTGCCGACCGCGACCGCGGGGAGGCGGTAGTCTTCGCTCGCGTGCCCCGCGGTTGCATGCCGCGACACGATATACACGAGCCCTATCTGCTCCACGAACGCGGGTGACGGCGTCTTCGTCATGATGCGCAGCGTCAGCGGGTCGACGATCTCGATGCGCTGTATGTTGGCCACGGCCCCGGAAAAAGGCGCGGGACTATTGGGCACCGATCGCGCGCGGCGCAGCGAATACGCGACGTCGTCCGCAGTCATCGGCGAACCGTCGGAGAATCGTACGTTCGGGCGCAGATGGAATTCCCACGTAAGCGGATCGACGGCGCGCCACGACACCGCAAGTCCGGGCCGGATCCGCAGATTCTCGTCCTGCTCGATCAGCCTCTCGAACATGTTTTCGGCGGTCTGCATATTGTTCTGCGTGCGCGAGAACAGCGGGTCGAGCGACGACGGCTCGGAAGCGAGGGCCATCGTCAGCGAACGAGCCTGTGCAATGGCGGACGAACCGGAAAACATCAGCGCCCACACCAATGCGATCGTGGCCGATCGCCTCACTTCGCGTCGGCGCATGAATGAAATCACTGCGTTCATTGCACCTCCACCAGATGACATGCGACCTCATGAGCGCGGCCGCTCGAACGCAGCAGTGGCCGCTCGGTGCGGCAACGCTGCGTTGCATGGGGACAGCGTGGGTGGAAATGACAGCCGTCGGGCGGGGCGAGCGGCGATGGAACTTCGCCTTGAATCGACTCGAATTGCCGCTTGCGATTCGACAGACGCGGCACTTGCGCCAGCAGCGCGATCGTGTACGGATGTTGCGGATGGGCAAACAGTTCGACGGTCGGCGCGGTTTCGACGATGCGGCCGAGATACATGATCGCAACGCGATCGCTGATGTGCTCGACCACGCCCAGATCATGGCTGATGAACAGATACGTGAGGCCGAGATCGCGGCGCAGTTGCACGAAGAGATTGATGATCTGCGCCTGGATCGACACGTCGAGTGCCGCAATCGACTCGTCGCAGATCAGGAAATCGGGCTTCACCGCCAAGGCCCGGCCGATACCGATGCGCTGACGCTGGCCTCCGGAAAACTGATGCGGGAAACGATCGCGGAACTCGGGATTCAGTCCGACGCGCTCCATCACGTCCACGACATAGGCATCGAGGTGTTTTCGCTCCACGAATCCGTGTACGAGGGGGGCCTCGCCAATGATGTCGCGCACGCGCTTGCGGGGATTCAGCGATGACAGCGGGTCCTGGAAAATCATCTGCGTGGCCAGCCGGTGCCGCGCAGTGGGGCGGCCAGCGCGAACGCCGTCGGGCGCGCTGCTGAGCGCGGGCGGCTCGGCGGTTTTCTCGATCGTGCGGATCGAGCCGCTCGACGGCGCACCGATTCCGGCCAGCAGCCGGCCTAGCGTCGATTTTCCACAGCCGGACTCGCCGACGAGTCCGAGCACTTCGCCGCGATGGATCGTCAGGCTGACGTCATCGACTGCATGGACGACGTGTTCCGCGGCGCGCGCGCCGAGCCAGCCGGCGATTCGCTCCGCGTAATTCAGACGACGAACGAAGCGGCGCGACACGTGGTCGACTTCGACCATCGGCACCATGACGTGGGGTGCGTTCATGCGCGCGCTCCGGAACGTGGATGGAAACAACGGTATCGATGAACGGCTTCTCCGCTGACTTGGGGCACCGCGCTGCGGCACAGCGCTGTGGCATGGGCGCAACGCGGCGCGAACGCGCAGCCCACCGGCAGATGGAGCGCACTGGGTGCGATACCCGGAATTTGTCTCAGCATCTCGCCTCGCCGCGCTTTTTCGGGTAGCGAATCGATCAGCCCGATCGTGTACGGATGGCGCGGTCGTTCGAGAATCTCGTCGACGCTGCCGGTCTCGACGACGCGGCCGGCGTACATCACGCAAATGCGATCGGCGAGCCCGGCGACCACCGCGAGATCGTGGCTTATCCACACCATCGCCGTGTGCGAGCGGGCGCACAGCTTCTGCATTTCGGCCAGAATCTGCGCCTGGATGGTGACGTCGAGCGCCGTGGTGGGCTCATCGGCAATGATCAGTTCCGGGTCGTGCAGCAGCGCGATAGCGATCGCCACACGTTGTCGCATGCCGCCTGACAGTTGATGCGGATACGCACGCAGTCGCTCGCCCGGCGACGGTATGCCGACCGACGCGAGCGCGTCCTGGGCACGTTGCCGCGCTGCGTGCTTCGATAGGCGAGTGTGGGCCTGCACCGCCTCGATCATCTGTGTGTCGATGCGCAGAACCGGGTTCAGGGTCATCATCGGATCCTGAAAGATCATCGCTATGCGATTGCCACGCAAGTGGCGAAGCGCGGCAGGCGTGAGCGTGGTCAGGTCTTCGCCTTTGAACAGCACGCGCCCGTCGACAATTCGCCCAGGTGCGTCGATCAAGCCGAGTACGGAAAAGCCCGTAATCGATTTGCCGGAACCGGATTCGCCGACGAGCCCGACGATCTCGCCCGGCGCGACGTCGAAACTCGCGTCGTCGACGGCTTTCGCGATACCGGCGCCCGTGAAGAAATAGGTGCGCAGATTCTGAACGGAGAGGGTGGGGGGTGACATGCGAAATCCTATTTCTGAAGACGCGGGTTCAATGCTTCGCGCAGGCTGTCGCCGACGATGTTCATGCCGAAAACGAGCACGAGCAGCAGCAGGCCGGGGAAAACGCTGATCCAGTAGAACCCGGCGATCAATTGCTGATAGCCGTTCGCGATCAGCAGACCTAGCGAGGGCTGCGTTACGGGCAGGCCGATGCCGAGAAAGCTCAATGTGGCTTCGGCTGAAATGGCGGCGGCAATCTGTACGAGGGCAATGACGATGACGGGCGGAAGGCAGTTCGGCAGCAACTGGCTGAACAATGCGCGCCTGTGGCTCAAACCGAGGCACAGCGCGGCCTCCATATATTCCTTGCGGCGTTCGACGGCGGCGACTGCTCGCACGGTGCGGGCGAAATAGGCCCATTGCACGGCGACCAGCGCGAGGATCACCTTGTCGACACCCTGGCCGAGAATGGCAAGCATCATCAGCGCGACGAGAATCGTCGGAAAACCCAGCGTGAGATCGACCGCTCGCATCACGAGGGTATCGACGTGACGGCCGAAGTACGCGGCGACGAGGCCCAGCGTCGTGCCGAGCGTCATCGCGAAGACGCCGCTCAGCAGACCGACTCCAAGGCTGATGCGTAGCCCATACATCATTGCGGCGAACATGTCGCGCCCAAGGGCATCGCTGCCGAGCAGGTACAGATGGCCACTCGCGCCACGCGTACCGGGCGCGAGGCGGCCATCGACGATATCGAGCGCGGCAAGATCGTACGGATTCTGCGGCGCGATCCAAGGAGCAAGTACAGCGATGGCGACGAGCGCAAGACAAATGCAGGTCGCGACAGCGACGGCCGGCTTGCCGAACAGACTGCGCAGCACGATGCCGAGCGTCGTATTGCGATCGATACGCCACGAAGGAAAAGTCGCGCTGCCTCTCATACCGCCTCCAGCCGCGCGCGGGGATCGAGCAGCGAATAGATGATGTCGACGACGAGGTTCAGTACCGTGAACATTGCGACCACGATCAGCAAATAGGCAACGATGACCGGACGATCGAGCTTCGTGATGCTGTCGATGATCAGTTTGCCGACCCCCGGCCATGCGAAGATCGTCTCCGTCACCGTAGCGAATGCGATCAACGAACCGAACTCCATGCCCACGACGGTGACGATGGGAATGAGGATGTTCTTCAGGACATGGACGAAGATCACTCGCCGCTCGCGCAAGCCTTTGGCCCGGGCGAACTTCACGTAGTCGAGCGGCAGCGTTTCGCGCACGCCGGCGCGCGTGAGGCGCGTGACGAGCGACATCTTGAAGAGCGACAGATTGAGTGCCGGCAGCAGCAGGTGCCGCAGGCCGTCCCACGTCGCGAGGCTGGTGTGGATACCGAACAGCGTCCCGGGTTGGCCACGGCCGGCCGACGGTAGCCAGCCGAGCGTCACCGAAAAGATCAGCACGAGCATGATGCCTTGCCAGAAGTTCGGCAGGCTGAAGCCGAGGATCGAGCCCGTCATGACCGTGCGATCGAGCACGGACCCCGCCCTCAGGCCCGCGATGAGACCCAGCGGCAGACCGACCATCAGTGCGAGCAGCAGCGCTACGACCGCCAGTTCCAGCGTTGCGGGCAGACGTTCGAGAATCAGCTGGATCGACGGTTGATTGAATACGAAGGAGCGGCCGAGATCGCCATGCAATGCTCGCCCGACGAAATGCAGATACTGTTGCCAGAGCGGCTGATTCAGCCCGAGCGATTGCACGGCCTGCGCGATTTCGGCCGGTGTCGCGTCGGCTGGAACCAGAATCGCGATCGGATCGCCGATGGCGAACACGCCGCAGAAAACGAGCACTGACGTAAGCAGCAACACACCGATGCTCTGCGTTAGCCGCCGGATGATGAAGGCGATCATTGCGTGCGGAACCTCAAATGATGAAAATGCGGGGGCTGCCGGTCCAGCAAAAGGCACCGACTCGTGCAACGCCCCGATCATTCGACGGCAAAAAACCGTCCGCAACCTTATGTCGAATCAACATAGCCGTATGCGAATCCTGAAATGAACCTGAAGCAACTCGAAGCTTTTGTGGCGATTTCGACGCTGCATACGACGACGGCGGCCGCGCAACGGATGGGATGCTCGCAGTCCGCGGTGAGTCGTCTGCTGAGCCAGTTGGAGGAAGATCTTGGCTTGAGCCTGTTCGTGCGCGAACAGGGGCGGCTTACGCCCACGCGCGAGGGAGGTGCGCTAGTGCAGGAGGTGGAGACGATCGTCGAGGCGGCGCGGTGCCTCGAACGGCATGCCCAGCAACTGCGACTGGCCGGCACGCAGCGCAAGCTGGTGCGCATCATGGTTCCGAATACATTCGCTCAGTTTCTGCTGCCTGCTGTGATGCAGCATTTCTATGAAACGCACCGCGATGCGGTCTTGGAGGTGTTTTCGGGCACCTATGACGCTTCGGAACGCGCATTGTTGAGCCGAGAGGTCGATCTCGCATTCGTGCGACTACCGACGCGCCTGTCCGGCTTTTCAGTCAAATGGCGGTTCAACAGTGAATCGGTGTGCGTGATGCCGCGCTCGCATCCGCTGGTCCGGAACAGGACCGTCTCTGCGCGCGATCTCGATGGCGTGCCGCTCGTGCTGCTATGGCGCCAGAGCGCGCTTCGCCAGGAAATCGACGCGGCGTTCCGCAGCGCGCGGGTGACGCCTAACGTCATCGCCGAGGTGCATTCGGTGAGCGTGGCGTGCGCGATGGCAGCGCGCGGGGCCGGTGCGGCGATCGTCAACCGGTTGATCGCGCAATGTTGCGACACGGAGCAGTTCGTGATGAGGCCGTTCGTACCGGCGATCAGCTTCGAGACGGGGATCGCCTCCCTCGAGACCTATCCGATCAGCGGAACCTGCGAGGCATTTGCCACCTGCCTTGCCGAGGCGCTGGAAGATCTCCACGCTCGGCGCACGACGGATTCGTTCGAGTAGCCGCGGGCGGCTTTTACCTTCACCGCGAGTTTCGAGCCGCCACTTCGAGAATCGTCTCGGCATCAGCGCGAGCGTTCTCGAGTTGCACGAGGCTTGCCTGACGTGCGCCGAGCGGATCGCGGTTTTCTATTGCCGTCAAAATGGCCTTGTGACGCGGCAGCGACAGCGCATGCGTGTCCGGGTGGCGGCTCGTCAGCTTGATCGATTCGGAGAGCGCCAGCGACATCATGTTGCCGATGAAGGCAAGCATGTCGTTGTGCGTAGCCGCCATGATCGCGCGATGGAACTCCAGATCGGGATCGAGCAATGCCGACGCCGTTTCCGCGTTCGCCATTTGTTCGAAGGCCCGGCGAATGCGCGTCAGATCGGCTTCCGTGCTTTCGGTGGCCGCCAGCGCGGCCGCGGCCGGCTCGATGATGCGGCGCACCGTCAGCAGCGAGCGAAAGAAATCGCCCTCGGGCGTACTGCTGATGGTCCAGAACAGCACGTCGGGATCGAGCATGTGCCATTCTTCCCGTGGGCGCACGACGCTCCCCACGCGCGGCTTCGATACCACGAGCCCCTTGGCGACCAGCACACGGGTGGCTTCGCGCAGAACCGGCCGGCTCACGCCGTAGGCTTCGCAAAGGCTCGGCTCGGGGGGCAGGCGTTCGCCGGGCGCAAATTTGCCGCTGACGATCTCGATGCCGAGTTCCTGCACGATCCGAGCGTGCATGCTCTTGCGATTCTTGAGATGCCGATAGTCCATGGTCTGTTCAATGCGGTGCGCTGACCGCGCGAAGCGAACTCACGCGGGCTGCGTAGCCGCGGAGGGTGTTCGCAGCATAGCATGGGCCAACGCACGAATTATCGAAAAAATGACGCCATCAGGGAATAATCGGGTACCCCAGCCCGTTAAGGAAAGGTGATCGAGTCGCATGGGTGCGGTGAACGCCGTCTCGGTCGCTTGCCGTTCGATGGCCGGGGCGCCGGTGTCAGCCAGGCGCGGCCATTACTACCTCAACTGGAGCCGAAGATGAAAATCCGTCAATTTCTCCCCGCAGTCTTCACGATGCTCGTTCTGGCGCTGGCATCCTTGTCGGCCACCGCGTGCTCGACCACCGACGGTTCGATGGGCTCGACCGGCGCGTCGAGCTCGGGCAGCAGCGGTAGCGGCGGTTATTGATCGCCGGTGTACGCCATGAAGACCGCGCGACACGCGGTGACGCACGCGTGAGCTTCGAAGCCGATGTCATCGGCAAGCTGCCGCAACTGCGCCGCTACGCGCGCGCGTTGGCGGGCGATGCCGCATGGGCCGACGATCTGGTGCAAGACGCGGCCGAACGCGCGCTCCTTCGCCGTAAGGCGTTCGAGCCGGGGAGCAACTTGCGCGCGTGGCTCTTCACGATCCTTCGAAACCTGTACATCGACCAGTTGCGTGCGCGGCGCGAGATCGCGGTGGACGACGAAAGCGCGCCCTGGCGCAACCTCGAGGCGCCGCGCGGCGAGGTCGACGGTCTGGTCCTGCGCGATGTCCAGCAGGCGCTCTATCACCTGTCGATGGAGCAAAGAGAAGTGATCCTGCTCGTCGGTGTCGAAGAACTGACGTATCAGGAAGCGTCGAACGTGTTGGATATACCGATCGGCACCGTCATGTCCCGGCTTTCGCGTGCGCGGGAGCACATGCGGATGCTGCTCGACGTGGGGCCGGCGCATAAGCCGGCGCCCCTCAAAGTTGTGAGAAACAAGCCATGAACGACGACCATCGCGACTCCGGGCCGGAAGCGGGCAAAGCGGACAAAGCAGGTGAAGCGGGCATCGATTCGCAGATGCTCGGCGCGTTCGTCGACGGGGAGCTGAACGAAACGCATCGTGCAGCGGTGCTGTCGGCACTCGAGCGCGATCCCGAAGCAAAGGCACGCGTGGCCGCATGGCGAGCGCAAAAAGCGGCGCTGCGCGCCCTGTGCAACGCGCCGGAAGAGGGCGCCGCTCCGGTAATCGTGCTGCGCGCGCGCACCGCGTGGCCGCGGCGCATGGCACTTGCCGCGGGCTGGCTGGCCGCAGGGATCGCCATCGGTGTCATGGCCAGTACATTGATGCCCGAGCTGCGACGGCACCAGGAGCCGGCGACGTTCGCGCGTCGTGCCGATATCGCGTATGCCGTCTATGCGCCGGAAGTCCGTCATCCGGTCGAAGTCGGGGCGGGCGACGAGGCGCATCTGATGAGTTGGCTGTCGAAACGGCTCGGTAAGCCGCTGTCCGTGCCGTCGCTCCGGGAGTATGGCTACTCGCTCGTCGGCGGACGTCTGTTGCCGGGCGAAGCGGGGCCGGCCGCACAGTTCATGTACGAGAGCGCCTCGGGTGCGCGCCTCACGCTTTATGTCACGCGCATTCCCACTGATGAAACGGCGTTCCGGCTGTTGCGCGACGGCGATCGCCGCACGTTCTATTGGGTCAGCGATCACCTCGGGTACGCATTGTCCGGCCCGATATCCGAGGCGAAGCTGCGCGCGATCGCGATCGAAGTGTGCAGCGCGCTCGGCGGCAAGCCCGAATCGTGGCAATGACCAGGTAAATTGACGGCGCATGGAATAGCGGCGCTATCGAATCCGTTTATCGCATGGATTGCGAACATCGGATGCAGATGATATGCAGCCGGCATTCGCCGATTCCACTCATGAGCTTTGCAATCGAACGGAGAACAACATGATCAAATCCCTCGCCTGCGTTGCCGCCGTGGCATGCGCCATGCCCGTTGCAGCACTTGCCGAACAACCGAAAACAGCCAACGGCATGCTCGTGGACGAAGACGGCATGACGCTTTATACCTTCGACGCTGACGCAAAGGCGGCGGACGGTGCGAGCGCCTGCAAAGACCAATGCGCGACCATCTGGCCCGCAGCCAAAGCAGACGACTACGACAAAGCGAGCGGCAACTGGACGCTCATGAAGACCGCGGACGGCAAGCAACAATGGGCCTACAACGGGCACCGGCTGTATCGCTTCTCGAAAGACGCCAAGCCCGGCGACAAGAACGGCGACGGCGTCAAAGGCGTCTGGCACATCGCCAAACCCTGACGCGCGCGTGCCGCTGGCACGCGGGACGGGTCGTCCTCAAAAAAAATGGGAACGCGCCGATCGGATAGGACATCTATCGGCGCATGGACGGCGAATCGGCTCATCGAGCCGAATGTCGCTGTCCGCTCACCCGGAGACCCAAGATGAAGCACATCCCATGCGCCGTGGCACTCGCTGTTTTCTCGCTGCTGGCAATCGACGCGCACGCCCAGCAAGCCGCTGCCGCTCCGACGGATCCGCAAATCGCCGCGATCGTCGTGACGGCAAACCAGGTCGATATCGATGCCGGAAAGCTCGCCGGCGCACGAAGCCATAACAAGGACGTCAAAAGCTTTGCGCATCTGATGGTGACCGACCACAGCAGCGTCAATAAATCGGCGGTCGATCTCGTCCACCGGCTCAACGTGACGCCGGAGGACAATTCCACCAGCCGCGCGTTGAAGCAAGGCGGCGACGAAAACCTCACGAAGCTGAAGAAGCTCAAGGGCGCCGCATTCGACAAAGCTTACGTCGATCACGAAGTGGCCTATCACGAGGCGGTGCTCGACGCGATCGACAAGACACTGATTCCCGACGCGCAAAATGCCGACCTCAAGGCATTGCTCGTCAAGGTCCGGCCAGCCTTTGTCGCTCACCTCGAGCACGCGCGGCAGCTTCAGACCGAGTTGGCGAACAACGGGGAATGACATGTCCTCGAATGCGTGGCTCGCTCGCGCCGCAATGTGTGCTGCAGTTTCGGCGTGGGCGTTGCTCGGCGCGCACTCAGCCCGGGCTGCGGAACATATCGTGACGATCGAGGGGATGCAATTTTCGCCTGCGTCGGTCACCGCCGAGGCGGGCGACGAAATCGTATGGGTCAACAAGGATCTCGTCGCGCATACCGCCACCGCCACGGGCCGTTTCGATTCCCGAACGATCGAACCGGGCCATCGGTGGCGCTATGTCGCGCGGGCTCCTGGCACCTATTCTTACAGGTGCACACTTCATCCGACAATGAAAGCGACCCTCATCGTGGAGAAGGGACATGAACGGCGCAACACGAAGTGACGCCGAAACGGTATTGATGTCGGCGCTCGGGAGGCAGCACGATGCCGCGCTCGCGCGGCTGATCGCCGCCGGCGATCGCACAGCGTTCGTTCAGATGATGCGACACCACAACCGGCGGCTCTACCGTCTCGCGCGAGCCGTCTTGCGCGACGACGCCGAGGCCGAGGATGCGCTGCAGGAAGCCTATCTGGCCGCCTACAAGGCAATCGGCGGATATCGCGCGCAGGCGTCGCTTGCAACCTGGCTGTCGCGCCTCGTGCTCAACGAGTGCATGGGGCGGCAACGGCGCCAGGCACGCCGGAACAACGTGGCGCCGATGTTCAGCATGACGGACAGCGACGGAACGGAGCATGACATGGCCGACACGGAGGGCGCGGATGCCCCTGACGAAGCATTGCAACGCAGTGAAATCCGCGCACTGCTCGAACGCAAGCTCGACGCGTTGCCACAGGCATATCGCGTCGTTTTCGTGCTGCGCTGCGTGGAGGAACTCAGCGTCGAGGAGACGGCCCAGTACCTGGATATTCCCGAAGCGACGGTACGTTCGCGCCATTTCCGCGCACGCAGCATGCTGCGCGAATCGCTGGCGAGAGCGCTCGATCTTGCAGAGGGGGAGGTGTTTTCGTTCGGAGGGGCGCACTGCGACCGCGTCGTCGAAGCGGTGCTCGTGAAGATCGATCGCTAATGGGGCCACCAATCGCCGGTATCTCGAGCTCTCACGGTGCCGCATACGAGACGCGTAGCGCCTTTGGGCCGTGAAGGCGCGACGGTCGCCGGCTTGAGCGATCCCGCCTTCAGACATAATCTATGACGCTGTTCCCGTCGTCTCGATACCGGTTGCCGCGCTCGTCGCGACCGGTCCATGTTCGGGATGAACGGCGGGAGGATCGCTTGCCGGAAAACTCTCCGCCCCTGCCTCATCGATCAGGGATTCAATGTGATCTGCGCGCTGACGGGCCGCACGCTCAACTTCACGAGAGATTTGCATGATGGAGCCTCAATGATGGTCTCGACTGCGATTAGGGTCTGAGGATGCGTCTTTCGATGCCCGACGCGTCGTCCTACTTAAGTCGGACAACTCAGCTCATCCGACACGACCCGCCCGGCCCCCGGATCAACCTTTGCTGATCCTCGCCTTGTAGCCGGCGTCCTCGAACGCAACCAGGAATTCCTCGGCCATCATCCACGAGTCGATCTTTACGATTCTGGCATCAACGTCGACATCGACCTTCGCGTCAGGATCGACCGCGCCGATGGCCCGGGCAAGCGTCTGTGCGTCGCCATGCCCGGTCATCTTTTCCATCTCGAATTCAATATGTTCGAATTGCATGCGCTGCTCCCTCGGTTCTGATTATCGGCCTGCCCGCGGCTATTCAACCTTCTCTTTTGCATCATGAACTTCGGCAACTCAATTGAATTTAAACTATGTCACAACATGACCTATAGTGAAGCGCACAGGAGCATCAGGAAAATGTGCAGTTGAATGCACGGTAGCGCCGGGCGTCCTCAGGAGTGACAAGACCCAGCATATCGCCATGCACAAAGGTGGCGCGCTAAAAAAGATCGATTTCTGATCGACGTTGACTCCTACCGTACAGACGGGCTCCCGACGAATGTGCAACGTTGTTGCTGCACGCTGGCACGCTGCGCGCATCGGCCCTCCAGGGATCGCTTCCAGCGTGGCCCAACGTTACGCCTTACAGCATGATTGGCGGCTTGAATGAAATACAGGGACTACTACGAGGTTCTCGGACTGCCACGCACCGCGACGCAGGACGAGGTCCGGCGCGCGTATCGCAAGCTCGCGCGCAAATATCATCCGGACGTCACGCAGCAGGCTGACGGCGAGGACCGTTTCAAGGAACTGGGCGAGGCCTATCAGGTCCTCAAGGATACGGAGAAGCGCGCAGCCTATGACCGTTTGGGCCGCCAGTGGCAGAACGGCCAGGATTTTCAGCCGCCGCCAGACTGGGACGAGGGCTTCGAGTTCAGCGGCGCAGGCAATGGGGCCAGCGCGAGTGCGGATTTCAGCGAATTCTTCGAGGCGATGTTCGGCGGTGCGCGGGCAGGCGGCGAGTCGCGGCAAACGAAAAGGCATGGCGCAGCCCCCGATCGCGGCGCCGCCACCGCGGACGATCTGGAGGATGCCTATCGTGGCACGCAGCGCCCGATCCCCGGACAGGATCATCACGCCAAAGTCGCGATCGATCTGGTGGACGCCTATCACGGCGCGCAGCGCTCCATTTCGCTGCAAATGCCTGTCCTCGATGCACAGGGTCATGTCATCCTGCAACAGCGTACGCTGCATGTCAGCATTCCCAAGGGCGTGCGGCCTGGGCAGCACCTGCGCCTTGCCGGTCAGGGCGGCGCCGGCCTGGGACATGGAGCAGCCGGTGACCTGTATCTGGAAATCGCCTTCCGCGAGGATCCGCGTTTTCGTGTCGACGGACGCGATGTTTCGCTCGATGTACCAGTGGCGCCCTGGGAGGCGGCACTCGGCGCCCAGGTAACCGTTCCTACTCCCGATGGCTCGGTCGAACTGACCGTGCCAGCGGGATCGGCCAGCGGCCGGCGGCTGCGGCTCAAGGGGAAGGGCATTCCGGCGAGGACGCCGGGCGACCTGTACGTGATATTGACGATCGTTCTGCCACCGGCCGACAGCGACAGCGCGCGGGCGGCCTACGAAGCGATGCGGCAGGCGTTCCACTTCGATCCGCGCGCGCATTTTACGGGTGGTCGACCATGAAAGAATCGGTGACGGTCTTCGTGGAAGGTGAAATTGTTGAGGAAGACGTCGAGTTCACGCTCGTTGAATTGTGCCGGGCGAGCGGCGCGTCCGAAGAACAGCTGACGTTATGGATCGCAGAAGGCGCCGTCGAGCCGCAAGGCACCGCGCCGCGCGAATGGCGCTTCAGTGGTGCCGCACTGCGCCGCGTGCGAACCGCACGACGGCTCGCACAGGATCTCGAGATCAACGCACCCGGCATTGCGCTCGCGCTCGACCTGCTCGATGAAATCAACGCGTTGCGGGCGCGTTCCAGGCGCTCGTCCGCTCGCTGAGCGTTTTTTTCGCGTTTCTCATCGGCTCAAAGGCGAGCCGGACATCGAGGCCCAGGTTATGCTGCCAAGCCATGGTTGGGCTGGCCGGCTAATCTGAATCACGGCGGTTGAGGCGCGACTGACGGAGCATGGGTTGCGGGACTGCAAGAAGGAGAGGGGATGTCACACATTCACCCGGCACCGCCACATGATCCGGTGGAGGCAAGTCTGAGTCCCGCGGACGACCGGGTTCGCCTGAATCACTGGCTACCGCCGCAAACGGGCGTGGTTCCGCGGATCCGGATCGGTCAGCGCTGGGTCAACGTGCTGTGGGCATTGCCGATTGCTTTCGTACTATCGGTTATCGGCGTGGCTATCGCACAGGCACTGCGGCAAGTCCCGGCGGTGCAGGAATTCCTCGTGCGCTACCCGGGTATCCCGCCATCCGCAGTGGCGGTCGTCACGGGATTCCCCGCCTGGCTCAGGCTGCAGCATTTCCTGAACCTGTTCTTCATGGCGTTCATTATTCGCGCCGGACTCCAGATTCTCGCCGATCATCCACGCTTGTACTGGAAACGCGACTGCACGCCCGGCACGGAATGGTTTCGCTTTCAGAAGGCCGTGCCCGCCGGCCGGGTGTGGACTGCGAAGGACGATTCGGTCACGCTTCCCGCGTGGCTCGGTATTCCTGGAATCCGTCACTCCATCGGCCTCGCCCGATGGTGGCATTTTTCGATCACGCTGTTGTGGATGATCAACGGCATCGTCTTCTACGCGCTGCTGTTCACGACCGGCCAGTGGCAGCGGCTGGTGCCGACAACATGGGAAGTGATTCCCAACGCAGCCTCGACCGCCCTTCAGTACCTGTCGCTCACGTTCCCCGCCGATCACAGCTGGCTGCGCTACAACAGCCTGCAACAAATCACCTATTTCATCACGGTATTCATCGCCGCGCCCACCTCCATCGTGACCGGCTTCATGCAGAGCCCGGCGATCTCCAACCGGCTCGGCTGGGTCGGCCGGGCGTTAAATCGGCAGCGGGCCCGTTCGATCCATTTCATCGCGCTGTGCTGGTTCCTGTTCTACATCCTCGCGCATGTGACGCTGGTGTTCATCACCGATGCCCGGGTTAATCTGAACATGATGTTCGCGGGCGTGAACGGCGACTCCTGGAGCGGCGTGCTGGTCTTCGTCCCGGTCATGGCGCTTGTCGCCGTCACCTGGTGGCTGGCGTCTCCGTTCACGCTCCGTCATGCACGCCTCGTTCAGCGGATCGGAGCGTTCCTGGCCCGGCCGTTCAATAGCGTGACGCAGTGGTGGGATCCGACGAGCCAGCTTACCGAGCGGGACATTTCGGCGTACTTCTGGCCCAACGGGACGATGCCGGCGTCGTCCGAGTTCGACGAGCTCGTGAAGGACAGTTTTGCGCATTACCGGCTGAGAATCGATGGGCTGGTCGAACAGCCGGCAGAGTTCTCATACGCCGAGCTGAAGGCCATGCCGAAGCAGGAACAGATCACCACGCATTTCTGCATTCAGGGATGGTCCGGGGTCGCCAAGTGGGGCGGGGTTCCGATGCGTCATCTCCTCGATCTGGTGAAACCGACCACCGATGCTTGCTACGCGGTGTTTTATTCATTGGCCGATGGCGGCGACGGTGGACGCTACTACGACGTGCACAGCATCGCCAACATGCGGCACGAGTTGAGCATCCTCGCCTACGAGATGAACGGCGCGCCCCTTAGCGTGCTGCATGGCGCGCCGTTGCGGCTGCGCTGCGAGAACGAACTCGGCTTCAAGATGGTCAAGTGGATTGCCGCGATCGAGTTCGTGCATGATTTCGCCGACCTCGGCGCGGGTGAAGGCGGCTACAACGAGGATCACGAATTCTACGGCTACCGAGTACCGATCTGAGAAATCTGCGTGAACAAATCACATGCGCCGTCGCTTTCCATCGCTAACGGGGCAGCGCCAGCGCGCGTGCACAGACGTTGTCGGCGGTGAAACCATACTCGCGCAACAGGACATCGGCCGGAGCCGACGCGCCGAAACGCTCCATGCCGAGCACCTCGCCGCGTTCGCCGACATAGCGATGCCAACCTTGCGGCACGCCGGCCTCCACCGCCAGCCGCGCGCTTACCGAGGGCGGCAGCACTGCGTCCCGGTACGCTTGTGGCTGGGTATCGAACAGCGTCCAGCAGGGCAGCGAGACCACGCGCACCGCAATGTTCTGCGCCAACAAACGCTCGCGCGCGGCCATTGCAAGCGCGACTTCCGAGCCGGTGGCGATCAGGATCAACGCCGGCTTGCCGTCGGGCGCGTCGGCGAGGATGTAGCCGCCGCGTCGCAGGCCCTCAGCGGCCGTGAACTGGGCGCGGTCGAAAGTCGGCACGTTCTGGCGCGTCAAGACGAGCGCAGTCGGCCGATCTCGCGTTTCCAATGCTACGCGCCAGGCTACGGCCGTTTCGTTGGCGTCGGCGGGGCGAATCACGTTGAGATTCGGCACCGCCCGCAGGCTGGCGAGTTGCTCGACGGGCTGGTGCGTCGAGCCGTCTTCGCCGAGCGCCAGACTGTCGTGCGTGAACACATAGATCACGCGCAGATGCATGAGCGCGGCAAGCCGGATCGGCGGGCGCATGTAGTCCGAAAAAATCAGGAACGTCGCGCCGAACGGTATGGTCCCGCCGTGAGCCGCCAGACCGTTCAGGATCGCACCCATGCCGTGCTCGCGCACGCCGAAGTGCAGATTGCGGCCGGCACGACTCCAGCCGCCTCCCTCCGAACCTTGCCGGTCGCGGGCGCTGGCGCCGGGGGCTTCGAAGTCGCCGAGGCCGGACAGTGCGGTAAACGTGGACGGATCGAGATCCGCGGAGCCACCGATCAACGACGGCAAATGCGACGCGATCGCGTTCATCACCTTGCCCGATGCGACCCGCGTGGAGATGCCTTTGGCGTCGGCGGGAAAGAGCGGAATGTCCCGGTCCCAGCCGGCCGGCAATTCACCGCGCGTCGCGTTCAGCAATTCTTCCGCGAGTTCGGGAAACGCTTGCGTGTAGGCGGAGAAACGGGTGTTCCACTCAGTCTCTTTGTGCAGTCCCTCTTCCAGCGCGCGACGAAAATGTGCCCGTGCGGGCTCGGGAATATAAAACGCCGGCTCGGTCGGCCAGCCAAGGTTCTGTTTGGTCAGCCGCACCTCTTCGTCGCCGAGAGGCGAGCCGTGTGCCTTGTAGGTGTCCTGCCGGTTCGGCGAACCGTAGCCGAGATGCGTGCGCACCAGGATCAGCGACGGGCGGCGCGTTTGTGCGCGTGCACTATCCAGCGCCTGCTCGATCGCGGCAAGATCGTTGCCGTCGTCGATGGCCTGGATATGCCAGCCATAAGCTTCGAAACGTCGCGCGCGGTCTTCGGAAAACGTGATATCCGTGCCCGCAGAAAGCGTGACCTGATTGTCGTCGTAGAGATAGATCAGCTTGCCGAGCTGCAAATGGCCGGCGAGCGAAGCCGCTTCGGATGCGACGCCTTCCATCAGATCGCCGTCGCTGACGATGCCGTAAGTGTAGTGGTCGACGATGTCGAAGCCCGGGCGATTGTAGCGTGCGGCGAGATGTGTCTCTGCCATCGCCATGCCGACTCCGTTGGCGAAGCCCTGACCGAGCGGCCCGGTGGTTGTTTCGACACCGGGTGTGAGGCCGCGCTCCGGGTGGCCGGGCGTGAGACTTCCCCATTGGCGAAACTGTTTGATCTGTTCGAGCGATAGATCGTAGCCGGTCATGTGCAGCAGGCTATATAGCAGCATCGAGCCGTGGCCAGCGGACAGCACAAAGCGATCGCGGTCGAGCCACGCCGGATTCGCCGGGTTGTGTTTGAGAAAGCGGGTCCATAGCACGTGGGCCATCGGCGCGGCGCCGAGCGGCAGACCGGGATGACCGCTATCGGCATTCTGCACAGCATCGACGGACAGAAAACGCAGCGTGTCGACACACAGAGCGTCCAGCTTCGCAGCCGTGATTGGGGCGGAAACCGAGGGTCTCATGCATGCTCTCCTGGTTGCTGGCGAAATGAGGCGCGGTCGGGGCTCATGACGGCTCCTCGCGCAAAGAGCGGTAGCGCCGGATCAGCGCGTTGGTCGAGCTGTCGTGCGCAAACCCGGACTCGTCCGGGCTCTGGAGCTCGGGAGCGATGCGTTGCGCCAGCGCCTTGCCCAGCTCGACACCCCACTGATCGAAAGAGTCGATATTCCATATTGTCCCTTGGGTGAAGACGCTGTGTTCATAAAGCGCGATGAGCTGCCCGAGCGATTCCGGGCTCAGGCGTTCGGCGAGAATAGTGCTGGTCGGGTGATTGCCCTCGAAGACGCGATGCGGCACCAGCCAGCGCGGCGTCCCTTCGGCTTCGACTTCGGCTTGCGTCTTGCCGAACGCCAATGCTTCGGTCTGCGCGAACAGATTCGCCATCAGCAGGTCATGCGTATCGCCGAGCGGGTTCAGGCTCTGGCAGAAGCCGATGAAGTCGCAGGGAATGAAGCGGGTCCCCTGGTGAATGAGCTGGTAGAACGAATGCTGGCCGTTGGTGCCCGGCTCCCCCCAGTAGATGGGGCCTGTCTGATACCTGGTGCGCGCGCCATCGAGCGTGACGTGCTTGCCGTTGCTCTCCATCGTCAACTGCTGCAGATAGGCGGGAAAGCGCTTCAGATATTGCTCGTAGGGCAACACCGCGACCGTCTGTGCGCCGAAGAAATTGATGTGCCAGATCGCAAGCAGCCCCATCAACACCGGCAGGTTGCGCTCGAACGGCGCGGTCCGGAAATGCTGGTCCATCGCATGAAAGCCAGCTAGCATGGCGCGAAAGTGCTGCGGTCCGATCGCGAGCATCGTCGACAGCCCCACCGCGGAATCCATCGAGTAGCGACCGCCCACCCAGTCCCAGAAGCCGAACATGTTGGCGGTGTCGATGCCGAAACTGGCGACGCCCTCGGCGTTCGTGGACACGGCGACGAAGTGCCGGCGTATCGCGCGCTCGTCACCCAGAGTGCGCAGGCTCCAGGCGCGGGCGAGGCGGGCATTGGTCAGCGTCTCCTGCGTCGTGAAGGTTTTCGAACAGACGACAAACAGTGTCTCCTCGGGATCGAGATCGCGCGTGGCTTCGACAAAGTCCGTGCCGTCGACGTTCGAGATGAAGCGCAATGTCATGTCGCGCTGGCTGTAATGACGCAGCGCTTCGTAAGCCATCGCCGGACCGAGGTCGGAGCCTCCGATGCCGATATTGACGACGTTGCGAATGGGCCGATCCGTGTGACCGCGCCAGCGGCCGCTCCTGACGTTTTCGCAGAAAGCGGCCATGCGGCCGAGAACCGCGTGTACGTCGGGCACCACATCGACGCCACCGACCAGAATATGCTCGTTTTCCGGCGCCCGTAGCGCGACATGGAGCGCAGCCCGTCGCTCGGTCACGTTGATCGGTGCGCCGCTGAACATGGCATCGATCCGCTGGGCAAGACCGCATTCGCCGGCCAACTGCACGAGGAGCGCGATCGTCTCGTCGGTCACCCGATTCTTCGAGTAGTCGAGGTAGAGACCGGCGGCTTCGACTTTCAGGCGCTCGCCCCGCAGGGGATCGCCCGCGAAGAGCTGCCGCAGATGGAGATGACGCACCTTCCGGTAATGCTCCGCCAGCGCCTTCCACGCTGGCCGCTCAGTCAACGGCTGAGGCACAGCGGCGCGTTTCGTGGTCACGATCGTCCTGCACGCGTTGGATCGCCCTTTCCCAGCATGGTGCTCTTCGCGGCGATTCGGCCAATGAGATCTTTCCACGACTTATCGAACGCTTGCGCTCCTTCACACTGGAGTTGGGCGGCGAGCGCGGCATCGTCGACACCGGCCCGCGCGAATTCTGCGAGCACGTCCTCGGCGTCGCCGCCATCGATCGGCAATACGCTCTTCAGTTCGCCATGATCGGCGAAGGCGTGCAGGGTCTTGTCGGGCATGGTGTTGATCGTATCAGGAGCCGCGAGCGACTCGATATAGAGCGTGTCGACGGCGTCCGGATCCTTGGTGCCGGTACTGGCCCAGAGCAGGCGCTGCGGCCGGGCGCCGGCATTTTCGAGTCGCCGCCAGCGGGGCGAAGCCAGCAACTCGCGGTACGCTTGGTACGCGCGTTTGGCGATGGCAATCCCGAGGCGGTTGCGAAGTTGCGAAGGAATCTTGTCCTGCACCGCGACATCCCAGCGGCTGACGAAAATCGACGCGACGGAAGCGACGCGCGGATCGAGTCCCGCGGCGATCCGCCGCTCGATGCCGCGCATGTACGCATGCGCTGCGGCGACGTATTGTTCGCGCGAAAACAGCAGCGTGACATTCACCGGCACGCCGGCGAAGATCGACGCTTCGATCGCGGGAACGCCTTCGGGCGTGCCCGGAATCTTGATGAACAGATTGGGACGCTGCGCGGCTCGATGCAGTTGCGCTGCCGCGTCGATGGTGCCGGCCGTATCGTGTGCGAGCAAAGGAGACACCTCCAGCGACACCCAGCCGTCCACTCCATCGGTGCTGTCGTGAATGGGACGGAACAGGTCGGCGGCCTCGGTCAAATCCTCGAGCGCCAGTTCAAAAAACAGCGCCTCTCCTGATTTCCCTTCAGCCGTCCGTTGCCGGATGGCAGCGTCATAGAAATCCGCCCCCGTGATGGCTTTATCAAAAATCGTGGGGTTGGACGTCAACCCGGTCACTGAGAGCTCGCTGATATAGCGCTGCAGCGTGCCGTCCGTCAGCAGAGCGCGCGTGATGTTATCGAGCCAAAGGCTTTGGCCGAGGTCATGCAGTTGTCGGGTCGGCTTCATCGATGCCTCCTGTTATGCGTTGCCCGCAGTGCCGTTGCCGAACAGCGCGGCCAGATCAGCATCGGCCAGCTCGCCGATGCGCTCGATCGTGATGTCGGCCGGCGGATATGCGGCGAGATTCGCCGGGTCCAGCGCGTAACGTCCCTGGCGTGGGAAGACCGTTGTCAGGCGGTCTTTCCATGTCTTTTTCATCGCCGCCAGAATGCGCAATTTGTCGTCGATCATCACGTAGCGCCGGGCCGGATAACGCCGCTCAACCGCATCCAGTTGCATTTCTTTGTGGATATAAATCGACACGCGGCCATCGACAGCCGCCCATAGGCCGGAGCGCTCGATCTTGCGCGGCTGGAATACCACATCGCCGTCGGAAAGAATCACCGTCAACCCCCGGCTCCGAAGATGGCGGATGGCGTCAAGCGCGCCAGGGTAGAGCACACCTGCAAACGGGTAATCGATCAGGAACGAGGACATGAATAGCAGCCGCGTGTCGCTCAGATTTTCCAGCCGAAAGCGTTGCAGCGCGCCCAGGTAGTCCGCGTAACCCAACTCGGCGCGCAGGGTTTCGAAGATCTCCCAGTAACGGTTGCAGTTCACGGAACCAAATTCGTGCGTGAGATGCGCGCGGAGATCCTCCTGTACTCGATCGTTGTCGAGCAGGGTATTGTCACAATCAAATAGAAACACCACTTCATCCGGCGCGCTCATGGAGTCTTTTCCACGTGCCCGCCGAAATCATGCCGCATGGCAGACAACACCTTGTTGGCAAAAACCGCTGCGCCATGCGAACTGAAGCGCTGATAGAGCGCAGCGCTGAGGACCGGTGCCGGCACGCCTTCGTCAAGGGCAGCCGAGAGCGTCCAACGCCCCTCTCCGGAATCCGACACGCGCCCCTCGTAGTTCTTCAGTGCCGGGTCGTTTAGAAGTGTCGTGGCGATAAGATCCAGCAACCATGAGCCGATGACGCTGCCACGGCGCCAGACTTCCGTAATTTCGGACAGGTCCAGTTCGTACTGGTAGTGCTCGGGGCTGCGCAACGGCGTCGTCTCGGCGTCCGCGTCGCGCGCCCGCTTGCCAGCATCGGCATGGCCCAGGATGTTGAGTCCTTCGGCATACGCCGCCATCACGCCGTATTCGATGCCGTTGTGGACCATCTTCACGAAGTGGCCTGCGCCTTGCGGACCACAATGCAGATAGCCCTGCTCGGCAGTGCTGACGCCCTTCTGGCGTCCGGGCGTGGGCGGCGCCGCGTCGACGCCCGGAGCCAGCGTGGCAAAGATAGGCGCAAGATGCCGCACGACATCTACTTCGCCGCCGATCATCAGGCAATAGCCACGATCGAGCCCAGCGACACCGCCGCTCGTCCCGGCATCCACATAGTGAATCCGTTGCGGCGCCAATGCCGCTGCGCGCCGGATGTCGTCCTGGTACCACGAATTGCCGCCATCGATGATCACGTCCCCGGATTCGAGAAGCGGCGTCACTCCCGCTAGCGTCGAATCGACCACCGCTGCCGGCACCATCAACCAGACTGCGCGCGGCTTTGCCAGTCGCGCGGTCAGGTCTTCGAGTGAAGACGCACCGATGACCCCATGCTGCAGAAGCTTCTGGATGGCTGCCGGCTGGGCATCGTAGACGACGCATTCGTGGCCGCCCTTGATCAGGCGCCGCACCATAGCGGATCCCATGCGTCCCAATCCAATCATGCCGAGCTGCATGTTGCCCTCCTGAATGCGATACCTTCGTGAGACGGCGAACCGGGAAACGCCACGTGAAAAAGGCAGTTCGCGCACTCCATCTCGCTTAAATATAGACGACTATGAGCAATGATCATGCACTCTCGCAGATCAGCGTGGCGGTTGTTTCTTCGTTGAAATTTGCCCGTTGACGGCGCACGTCACACGGCTTCGCGGTGAAAGCTTGCGTTTTCCTTATTTGGCCCGCTAGTACGCTCGGCGCCGGCCGGTTTCGCCGATACATTCGGGATTGCTTAACAATGGCCAAAGAAATCGTGAATTCCCTATGAGCGCGTGGCTGTCTATGCTTGGTGGCGTTTATTCGGGCCGGGCCACGACAGGAGACGCACATGGACGCCTTGATTTTCGATGTCGACGGGACGCTTGCCGACACGGAGAACGCTCACCGGGATGCGTTCAATGCCGCATTTGCCGAGGCTGGGCTCGATTGGTACTGGGACGACGCGCTTTATACGCGGCTGCTCGATGTGGCGGGCGGCAAGGAGCGCATCCTTCGTTATTGGCGCTGCATCGAGCCTGAAGAGGCGAACGGAGCCAAAGCAGCGGAAACCGTAGCAGCCTTGCATGCGCTCAAGACGAAGTACTACGCCGAGCGCGTCGGCCGGGGAGCATTGCCGCTGCGCCCTGGTATCGCGCGGCTGGTCGCTGAGGCGAATGTGGCGGGTGTGCCTGTCGCCATTGCTACGACCACGACGCCTGTGAATATCGATGCATTGCTCGTCGCGCCGTTCGGGGCGAATTGGCGCGAACGGTTTGCTGTCATTTGCGATGGGTCGACTACGCCGGTGAAAAAGCCCGCTCCCGATGTCTATCTCGGGGTGCTCGATGCGCTCGGATTCGATGGGGGCCGGTGTGTCGCGTTCGAGGATTCCGAAAACGGCGCCCGAGCGGCCGCCGCTGCTGGCATACCCACGGTGATCACACCGACAACGTACACGCGCCATCATCGTTTCGTCGATGCATTGGCGGTGATTTCCCATCTCGGCGAGCCGGACGAGCCCGTGCCAGAGCCGCTGGCCGACGCGACCCAGCGATATGTCGACTTGGCTCTACTACGGCGATGGCACGAATGCCGAGCGCGGGTTGCGCTTTGAGACTTATTTCACGGCGTGACTGTAACCGCGGCGCATAGGCCGGCGAATTAACAAGCAAGCAGCGCAGTCAAGCCCATAACGCTAGCCGATCGTGGCTGGCGTGCATCTCCCAGAGCCCGAACGCTGCGGGTCGCAGTCCGATCGAAGGACCGCGATGATCCAAACATCATGCCGTCGTTACCACGACGACCGGAGTCCCACCATGAAACCTTCATTTCGCACTGCGTCGCTGCGTTCTGCGCTCGTCGCGCCTATGTTCGCGCTCGGTGCAGCCGTCTTCGCACTACCTGCCGTCGCCCAGAGTAACGACGCGTCGCACGCGCAGATTACCCGCGCGAGCGTCAGAGCACAGCTCGAGGAGCTTGTCGGCGCGGGCTACAACCCGCGCGACTGGTACCACTATCCCGACAATTTGCAGGCGGCGCAGCGCGTCGTCGATCAGCGGCATACGACCCTCGCGCAGTCGGATGCTCCGATGAAAGCGATGAGCGGGGATACGCCGACAAACGCGGCAACGTCTGATCAGAGCAGCGACTCCATGGGCGGCGTTGCTGTCGGGAAATCGGAAGCGGGCGCGCCAGCGGATGCCGGCATGACCGCGCGGCGGGCTTGCGCCGTCGGACCGGAGTGCTCGGCCTTTTACGGGCGTTGAATTTCGAGTCGGGCGGATACGATCCGCCCCGGTCGCTTACCGCGCCTCCATGACCCGCAACACGGGGTGTCCGTCGACATTCTTGAGCGGGAAATAGGCGCGGTGGGTCGCCGGATCCACCGCGACGACATGTGCATTCGGTCCGACCCGGCCTTCGCCGATCTTTTTCACGTCGGCGCCTTTCACGCTGAACATCGAGACGACGCCTGCCTCTCCCGCGACGTACAACGTCCTCGATGCCGTGTCGAACGCCAGCACGTCCGGGGCGCTGCCGACGTCGAACGATTGGAGAACGCGCCTCGAACCCATGTCGAAGACCAAAAGCTTGTCGTTTCCCTCGCAAGCGATGAACGCGATGCGATCCTGGGCGTCGATCAATAATCCGTGGTTGCCTTTTGCGCCCGTCAGAGGGAAGCGGGAAATCACGCGATCGATCGCTGGATCGATTTCGACGAGCTCATTGCGTGTCTGTACATTGACGAAGATATGACGCGATATCGGGTCATATTGGCTGTTGCCGACTTCGCCACCGAGCGGGATCGTCGCCACACGCCGTTCGGTCTGAGTGTCGATCGCCGTCTCCGTTTCGCCAGTCTCGTCCGACACGTAAAGCTTGTGCGCGTCAGTGGCATAGGCCATGCCGTCGGGGTAGCGACCGCCCGGTATACGCGCGACGATCTTTAACGTGGCTTCGTCGATTGCGACGATTTCGTTCGTTCCGGTGGCCGAAGCGTACACGCGAGACTGCTCGGGAACGACAAGCACACCGTGTACCGACGAGACGTCGCCAACGCGTCCTTGTACGCGCGATGAAGCGACGTCGAAGACGATCACCTCTCCATCGCCGAGGTGCGCGATAAAAAGCAGGTGCCGGGTGGGATCGTAACTTTCATAATCGAGACGGGTCGTCCGACCGGGTAGTCGAATGTCAACGACGTGCTCGAGCGGCAGATCGCCCATCGACGGTTTGTCTGCCGCGGCCGAGGTGCTCCCTGCGGGCAGGCCTGCGCCGACCAGCGTCACGCATAGGCCAAAAAGCAGTACGAGGCACCGGCGCGCGCCAGCCAGCCTGTTCGTTCGCGCAAGGGGCGGCATCAGAAGGCGTGCGAATGAACGAGCGGATAAACCACAAGACCCAGGAGGGCGGCCGCGCCGACCACGACCGGTTCCTGAAGTTTCTTGAAGCGCCATAGCAGGGCGATCGTCGCGAGGCCAATGAGGAGGGTAGGCACATCGACGATCGAACGTTTGGCAATCACGATCACGGAGCCCGTGATGGCGCCGACCGCCGCTGCCGTAATACCGTCCACGAACGCTTTCACTCCTGGCAGGTGGCCGTACTTCTTGAAGTACGGCGCCGGGATCACCGTGAACAAATAGCACGGCAGGAACGTGCCGAATGCCGCGACGAAAGCGCCGGGCAGGCCGGCGACGAGATAACCGATAAAGCCGACCGTGATGACGACCGGCCCCGGTGTGATCATCGCGACGGCGACTGCATCGACGAACTGCTTGTCGTTGAGCCAATGGTGCTCGGTCACGACACCACCGTAAAGGAACGGCACGATCGCAAGGCCCGATCCGAAGACGAACGCGCCGGCCTTCGTGAAAAAGCCCCCGAGCTGCGCAAGCAGTGGCCAATCGAAGCCGGAAACGGCGCTGGCCCCCGCAGGTAGATTCGCCGCTGCGATCGCATGGATACCGCCCTTATGCAACCATTTCGGCGGAGCGCGCCAGAGCCAACCAATCAGTCCGCCGGCGATGAACAGCCACGCGATCTCGGATTCCGTGACGAACGTGACGATGGCGAGCGTCAGAAAGATCGCCCACAGGAGCTTGTCTTTGCCGACCGTCTTGATCGTGAGCTTATAGGCGCTCATGGCGATGATGCCGACGACGGCGGCACCCACGCCATAGAACACCGCCTGCATCCACGATAGACCGCCAAAGTGCGCGTAGGCCCAGCCCAGTGCCACCACCATCAAAAACGAGGGTAGGACGAATGCAAACCCCACGAGCGTTGCACCGAGAATTCGGTAATGCACATAACCGAGATAAATGGCCAGTTGCGCGGCGAGCGGCCCAGGCGCGAGCTGCGCGAGTGCCAGGCCCTCCTTGTAGTCCGATTCGGTGATCCAGCCGAGCCGTTCGACGAGGTCGCGGCGCATGTAACCGGCGAGCGCCACCGGGCCGCCGAAGCCGAGCGTGCCGAGCCGCAACATGTATCTGACGAGTTGGACCAATGTATAGGTCGGTGCTGCAGTGGCCACCGTGCTCACGAACGTCTCCCAATGTCTTTTTCGGCGCTCGCCGCGAAATGCGTATAGAGCGCGTCCAATACCGGCCCCATCTGCTCGAGCAATTGATTGTCGTCATCCACGCGCTGGCGGGTGCCCGACATCACGGCCTCGAATCCGATTGCTTCCGGGGCGGCCGGCCCGCCCACGTCGAGCGCATGGACGATTTCGCCCAGTCGCAGCAGGGCCGGATCCTGGTCCAAGCCGAAACTCGCGAGCAGGACCTCGAAGGTGACCCGCTCGCCCACATGCGTGAACGCCGCGCCGTCGAAGTCGAAACCGAGTGCATCGGCCGGGCATTCGTCCGGCGATGTCAGCCATACGAAGCTCGCATCGGAATCGATGAAGCGCCGAATGAGCCAGGCACTGGCCACGCGATCCACCCACATTCGTCGGCGCGTGGCCCAGATACGGCCCCGGTACTGATCGCGTGACAGGAGACGGATGGGGTGTTCGGCTGGATGCGGCTCACCGGGCGAGAGCACGGTATCGACGAGCGCGACGAGGTCCTGCCACGCGACTTCGGCGCGGGTGGCGGCATCGTCCGGAAAGTAATCGATTGCCCGAATGGTCTCGTAATCTTTGCGCATGCGTCGCAGCAAACGCGTCAATTCAGTAGCCGACTGACCCTCGATGGTTCTGCGCGCCTCCGCCAGCGACTGGATGAACGCGTCGTAGTCGCTTTCGCGGTCGAACAACGCGCGGAACGCCTGTTCCTGAGATGCATCGAGGCCCGGCGCGCGCAGCAGGTGGGCGGTGCCGCCACTCTCGGCGATGGCGTCGGCCAGCTCGCGCAACATGTCTTCGTGGGCATCGCTATAGGGCAAGAGATAGACGCCGTCCCGCAGGACGGCGCAGCCTTTTGCCTTGAGCGCGCGGTAAAAACGCATGCGCGCTGTCGCGTTCTCGGTGGGCAGCGTCAGTATGAGCAGAGACCACATCAGAGGTGTATCCATGTAGAGCATCCTACACAGACGTTAATATTGATACAAGTTAACTCGTGCCCCGGTCCGTAACCCTTGTCGATCCAGCGATCCCGATTCGTTAAACTGCGTGCATAGGCGCCGCGCGCGCCGATTCCAACCACCTCATTCCGATGAATTCAAGACTCAGCGCAGTGTTCGTCGCGCTCGCTGCCGCGGCGCTGTTCGGCGCCGCCACCCCGATCGCCAAAGCGCTTCTTGGTTCGATGTCACCCTTCATGGTGGCGGGTCTCTTTTACCTCGGCAGCGGCGTCGGGCTCGGCATGGGCATCGTCGCCCGCAGTGTCCGACGGTCCGATGCCCAGGCGCGCGCCAGCCATCGAATCCAGAAAGCCGAACTGCCCTGGCTCATGGGCGCGATCGTGACCGGCGGTGTCGCGGGACCCGCGCTGCTCATGCTCGGGCTGGCGAGCACGTCGGCAGCGACCAGTTCGTTGCTACTGAATCTCGAAAGCGTGCTCACCGCCGTCATCGCATGGGTCGTCTTTCGCGAGAACGTCGACATCCAAGTATTCCTCGGGATGGTGGCTATCGTCGCGGGAGGCGTGCTGCTGTCGTGGCACCCGGGTCAGGTAGCGGTTCCCGTCGGGGCGCTGCTCATCGTCGGTGCCTGTTTGTGCTGGGCGATCGACAACAACCTGACACGCAAGGTGTCCGCGAACGATGCGATGGTGATCGCCTGTCTGAAGGGCTTGATCGCGGGCCCCGTGAATCTCGCCATCGCCTTTGCCATGGGAGCGGCACTGCCGGCCGTGGGCATCGTCGGCGCTGCGATGCTCACGGGACTGGCCGGCTACGGCGTGAGCCTCGTCCTGTTCGTCGTTGCGCTCCGGCACCTCGGGACTGCGAGGACAGGCGCGTACTTTTCGGTTGCTCCGCTCTTCGGGGTTGCGCTTTCGCTCGTGCTATGGCCTGAGTTACCTTCCGTATCGTTCTGGATCGCGGCAGCGCTAATGGCGCTTGGCATTTGGCTGCACGTGCGCGAGCGCCATGAGCATGAGCATAACCACGACTTCCTCGAGCACACTCATCGGCACCGCCACGACGAACACCATCGGCACGAGCACGACTTCCCGTATGCGGGCGACGAACCGCATACCCATCCGCATGTTCATTTGCCCATTACGCACTCGCACGCGCATTTCCCGGACATCCATCATCGCCATCAGCACTAGGCGCGCTCGCGCGGCAGAAAAATCGTCGTCGGTGCGCACGCTCATCACGTCAAAGGGTTTATGGAAGCAGGCATATCGAAGTCGCACGCGAGCCGCGCGGGCTCCGCACTCGAGGTTCTGTCGGTTTTTCTGAGGCTGGGGCTGACCTCGTTCGGCGGCCCTATCGCCCACATCGGATACTTCCGTCGGGAGTTCGTCGAGCGGCGTCGTTGGCTCGACGATGCGACGTTCGCCGATCTCGTCGGCCTTTGCCAATTTCTCCCGGGGCCCGCGAGCTCTCAGGTGGGATTCTCGATCGGTTTGCTTCGTGCGGGATGGCGCGGCGCCCTTGCCGCATGGTGCGGCTTTACGCTGCCCTCGATCGCGTTGTTGATCGCTTTCGCCCTCGTTGCCCCGTCACTGGGCGGTCCGCTCGGCAGCGGCCTGATCCATGGGCTCAAGCTCGTTGCGGTAGCCGTTGTGGCACAAGCGGTATGGGACATGGCGCGCCGCCTATGCCCCGACCATCGCCGCGCTGCTGTCGCGTTGATCGCCATAGCGATTCTTGCTGTCCTGACCACCGCTTATGCGCAGTTGATTGTGATTGTGCTCGGGGCATGCCTTGGCATGGCGTTATGCAGAGCTTCCCCCTCGGAGAGCATGGCGGGCATGGGGCAACACGCGCGCGAGTTCCACGTGTCGCGCACCGTAGGGGCGATCGCGCTGATACTGTTTTGTGCGCTTCTTTTCGGGCTGCCGGCATGGGCGGCGGCCGATTCGACGCATGCCATCCGCATATTCGACGCCTTCTACCGCTCCGGCGCGCTGGTCTTCGGTGGCGGCCACGTGGTGCTTCCGCTACTGCAACACGAAACAGTCGCGACGGGCTGGGTATCGTCGAACGACTTTCTGGCGGGCTATGGCGCCGCTCAGGCCGTCCCGGGCCCGCTCTTCACGTTCGCCGCCTTTCTCGGCTGGATCATGGCCGGCACGCCCGGTCATGGCTGGGGCGCGTTGTTGGCAACGGCCGGCATCTTCTTGCCGGGCTTGCTGCTGGTCCTTTCAGCGTTGCCCTACTGGCAAGCGCTTCGCGCGCATCCGTCGATGGCCGCAGCGCTCGCGGGTGTCAATGCCGCGGTCGTCGGGCTGCTGGCGACCGCGTTGTACTCGCCCGTCTGGACGAGTGCCGTTCATTCGGGGGCCGATTTCGCGATCGCCACGGTTGGCTTCTTTTTACTGACACGCTGGAGAGTGCCACCGCTCGCTGCCGTACTACTTTGCGCAATAGCAGGCGTTATCGAAGTACTCCCGCATTGACGGACCCCGTGAGGTGCGTCACGAGCAACCGAGCCGGCTTGGGCAAGACAGCGAGGTCCCGCGCACAGATCAGCAGTGCACGGTGCGCCCATTCTTCGGCAAGCTCGATCTTGCGCAGCCCCATCGAGCGCAAATACGGCCGCACGGCCGCCGCGGGCAGCACGGCGACGCCGAGCCCGGCCGCGACCATCATGCACATGGCATCGAAGCTGCGCACGCGAATGCGCAGCTTCAGCCGCCGGCCTATCGATTCGGTGGCGTGTTCGAGCCGTTTAGCCAACGAGGTACCCCGTGAAAGGCTGACGAAGTCGTACTCGAGTGCCTCGTCGAACGAGATCGATCGGTGGGCGGCAAGCGCATGGCCGTTCGGCACGACGAGCACCAACTGATCGCGCCGATAAGGGACGGTCTGCAGGCCCAGCATGGGCGTCGATTCCGCAAGAATGCCGAAGTCCGCTTCACCGTCGAAGACGGCCGTCGCCACGCGGTCGCTGTTCTGCTCTTCGAGTTCGATACGGATTTGCGGATTGGCCGCTGTGAAAGCGGCGATCTCGGCCGGCAGGAACTGCGTGACCGCCGAGGTATTGGCCCAAAGCCGCACCACGCCGACGACGCCCGCGGCGTAGTCCGAGAGATCCGCGCTCAACACGTCCACATCGTTGAGAATGCGTTGCGCGTGCCGCTGTAACGCGGTGCCGGCCGCCGTCAGTACGATCCCGCGGGAATGACGCTCGAAGAGGGCGACACCCAGCGCGGCCTCGAGGTCTGCGATCCGCTTGCTTGCAGCGCCCACCGCGAGATGCGCCAGTGCCGCGCCCTTGCTGATGCTACCGCTGCGCACCACCAGGCTGAACAACGAGAGCGAGACGAGATCCAGGCGGTGCAGATTCATGATCGGGCGTAAGTCGGTAACCGATTTACCGTGCCGAGCATTATGCAATATCGCTCTTCATCCCCCGATAGCGGTTAGGGAAGACCCTGAATCGGCTTTCGCGTTTCGCGAAAGCTGGATGCGCGACTGTGACATTCCGCCGAATTGGGCGGGCTCGCATAATCGCCTGCAATCGAGATAGCCAGGACTTCAGGGGAGATAGGCCAATGAGCGGTCAACCATCGACTTCCATTTCACCGGCAGCACTCGATGGCATCCGGGTCATCGAAATGGGACAGTTGATTGCGGGGCCATTCGCCGGCAAAACACTCGGTGAATTCGGCGCCGACGTCATCAAGATCGAACCGCCCCGCACGGGCGATCCGCTGCGCAACTGGCGCCTCATGAAAGACGGTACGTCGGTCTGGTGGCAGGTGCAATCGCGTAACAAGCGCTCGATCGCGCTTGATCTGCGCAGCGCGCAAGGGCAGGAAGTGGCACGCGCGCTGATCGCACAGGCCGACGTGCTCATCGAAAACTTCCGGCCCGGTACGCTCGAGGCCTGGGGCATGGGCTACGAAGCGCTTTGCGAGATCAACCCGGGTCTCATCATGCTGCGCATCTCGGGGTATGGCCAAAGCGGACCCTATCGGGACTTGCCGGGCTTCGGCTCGATAGGCGAGGCGATGGGCGGACTGCGGCACCTCACCGGTGAACCCGGGCGCGTGCCGGTGCGTTGCGGCATCTCGATCGGCGACACGCTGGCGGCATTGCACGGCGTGATCGGCGTTTTGTTGGCGCTTTACCATCGCGATGCTCGCGGCGGAAAAGGGCAGGTGATCGACGTGGCGCTGCACGAAGCCGTATTCAACGTCATGGAGAGTCTGGTTCCGGAATACAGCGCGTTCGGCGCCGTGCGCGAAGCGGCGGGCAGCGCGTTGCCGGGTATTGCGCCATCGAACGCCTATCGGTGCACGGACGGTTATGTGCTCGTCGCCGGTAATGGCGACAGCATTTTTCGGCGCTTGATGAGCGTCATCGGCCGCGACGATCTGGCCGCCGATCCGTCGCTCGCCGACAACGCGGGGCGCGTTGCGCGTGTCGACGAACTCGACGAGGCGATCGGCGCATGGACAGCGTCGCGCACGTCGCAGGAGGTGCTCGATACGCTATCGGCCGCGCGCGTACCCGCCGGCAAAATCTATACGGCCAAGGACATCGCGGAGGATCCCCACTATCGGGCGCGGGACATGATCCTGCGGCAAACGACGCGGGAAGGCTACGAACTCGCCGTGCCCGGCATCGTGCCGAAACTGACCGGCACGCCGGGCGCAATTCGTTCGGCCGCGCCGCGGCTCGGAGACGACACCGAGGCTGTGTTGAGAGAGGCGGGCCTGACCGACGACATGATCCGCACGCTGCGTGAACAAGGGGCGATCGCATGAAGAGCTGGCAAGGGAATCATCGACGCATTTATCTGCACGAGGTCGCGCCGCGCGACGGCTTGCAGTCGGAACGCGCGTTCGTGGCAACCGATCGGAAGATCGCGTTGGTCGACGCGCTCTCGCTTACGGGCGTCGCCAAGATCGAAGTCACGGCATTCGTCTCGCCTCGGGCGATTCCCTCGCTTCGCGACGCCGATGCCGTGCTGCGGGGCATCGAGCGGCGTCCGGGCGTCGTGTACACGGCGTTGGTGCCGAACGTGCACGGTGCCGAACGCGCCATCGAGGCGCGGGCCGACGAACTTAACCTCGTCATGTCGGCGAGCGAAAGCCACAACCTCTCGAACCTGCGGATGACGCGCGAGCAATCGTGGCAAGGATTGCTCCAGGTCGCGCGTCTCGCGCACGGGGCCGGCGTGGCCGTCAACGTTTCCCTGTCGTGCGCCTTTGGCTGCCCGATGGAGGGCGATGTGCCCGCGGATACGGTGCTCCAGTGGTCTCGACGCTTCATCGAGGAAGCCCATGCGCGCAGTGTCACGCTGTGCGACACCACGGGCATGGCCTACCCGAGCCAGGTCGCGGCCTTGACTCAGACATTCTGTACGCGCTGGCCGACCACCGAGCTTACGCTGCATTTTCATAACACGCGCGGCATGGGGCTGGCCAACGTTCTCGCCGCCATCGATGCCGGGGCGACACGCTTCGATGCATCGTTGGGCGGAATCGGCGGCTGCCCCTACGCACCGGGCGCGAGTGGCAACGTGTGCAGCGAAGAGATCGTGCATGCGTTGAAGCTGATGGGATACGACACCGGCGTCGATCTCGATGCGTTGCTCGCGATTTCGCGTCAACTGCCCGGAATGCTCGGGCATGACACGCCGAGCCAGCTCGTCAAGTCGGGGCAGCGGCTCGATCTGCATCCGCGACCCGCCGGTTACGACGGCATCGTTCAGCGCGCGCTCGAACGCAGCACCGGCAGTTGACAGCGCGCTCTTATCGGAGCATCGCGAATGCGGGCAAAAACCTACCGGCGATCCGATCGAGGTCGCCGATGCCTATCCAAATCGGAGGAGACATGAAAAGAGAAGCCACGTTACCTGAGCAGAAGTCCGCGGAAATAGCCGCGCGCTTCGACCGCCTGCCACCTTCGCGTACCGTCTGGACGATGGTGATCCTGATCTCGCTTGGCGGGTTTTTCGAGTTCTACGACTTGTTCTTCACCGGCTATGTCGCGCCGGGGATGGCCCGCTCGGGACTCTTCACGCCCGAATCGCTCGGATTCTTCTCGGCGCTCGGCCCACTGAAGGTTGCCGGGTTCGGGACCTTCGTGTTTTCGACGTTCATGGGGCTCTGGGTCGGCGCGCTCGCGTTCGGACAAGTTGCCGACCGGTGCGGGCGACGGATGATCTTCACGTGGTCCCTCATCTGGTACGTCGTCTGCACGACGATCATGGCGTTCCAGACGACAGGGCTCTGGCTCAACGTCTGGCGCTTTGCCGCGGGTGTCGGACTCGGCATCGAGCTCGTCACCATCGACACCTACATCTCCGAGTTGATCCCGAGCCGGGAGCGCGGCCGCGCCTATGCTGTAAACCAGGTCATCACGTTTTCCGCGGTGCCGGTGGTCGCGTTTCTCGCGTTTGCGTTGAAGGACATGCGGCCGTTCGGACTCGATTACTGGCGCGTGGTCGTTTTGATCGGCTCGCTCGGTGCCGTGGCGGTCTGGTTCTTGCGGCGTAGCATCCCGGAAAGCCCGCGGTGGCTCGCGCGTCATCAGCGCGTCGAAGAAGCGGAGCGGATCGTCGCCGACATCGAACGTCGCGTGGCGGCCGAACGTGGCATCGCGCTGAGCGCCCCGCAACCGACGCAGCCCGAGAAAGAAGGGCGCGGATCGCTCATGGAAGCGCTGCGGCCTCCCTATCGTAAACGCACCGTGATCATGTCGGTGTTCAACATGGCGCAGGTGATCGGCTTCTATGGATTCGCCGCCTGGGTGCCAACGCTGCTCGTGAGCCGTGGCGTGCACGTGACATCGAGTCTTGCCTACGCGTTCGTGATTGCGATCGCGAATCCGTTCGGACCGTTGCTCGGGGTATGGTTTGCCGACAAGTTCGAGCGCAAGACGCAAATCGTGGTGAGCCTTGCAGCAATGGGCGTCGTGATCGTGCTGTTCTCTCAGGCGTCTTCTCCGGCGCTGCTGATTGCGCTCGGCGTGCTGTTCACGCTGGCATCGAACGTCATGTCGTTTGCCTACCATGGCTACCAGGCCGAACTGTATCCGACGCGGATGCGCGCGCGTGCGGTCGGCTTCGTCTACTCGTGGAGCCGTCTCGCCGCGGCATTCGCGGGGCTCGCGATCGGAGTCCTGCTGCACGGCTACGGCGTGCCCGGCGTCGCGGCGTTCATCGGGACGTCGATGCTCGTCGGGATTGCCGCGATTTTGCTGGGACCTGCGACGCGCGGGCTCGCGCTCGAGAAGATCAGCCACTGAGGGTCCGGTCATTATCCGTCCCCACGTCGTACGGCGGCTTCGGGGATCCGATGCACATCGCGCTCGTCGTCTCACATCATGCCCCCCATGCCCCCGGTACCGCCCAACCCCGTCCCGCCGGTCCCGCTCGTGCCGGTCCCCGGCGATGTTGCGATCGGATTGGCGGCCCCCGCCGTGGCCATGAGTGTCACGGCGACTCGGTCCGGTTCGCCGTTGACGTCAATTGCTCCGCGAGCGAGGAGCGCTTCGAGATCGCTGTCCACGCCGGATTGTCCGACCGTGAACGTGGAGGTCAAAAAATTGGGGGTAGAAAGCGTAACGCCGTACTTCTGTTGCAGATTCTGGACGACAGCGGCCTGCGCAGTCAGAACGTCAGTCTGATTCTCCAGCGTCTGCTGAAATCGAGTGTTCACCGCGAAGCCGATAATGAGCGCGCTTTCATTCGTACCGAGTTGCGCCGCGAGATACGTCAACAGCAGATCCGTCTCCGGCGTGATGTTGTACGTACCTCCAGCAAACGCAGCGGAATGCAGCGTCGTTACGCCCGAGGTCGCAGCGATGATGCACGGCAACTCTGCGCTGAACGTCGCGTGGTAGTTTCCGTTCGCATCGGCTGCGACCGAGATCGAGCCTCGCGTGCAGTCGATGCTGATCGCCGCATTCGCGAGTGCCTTGCCCGTTGCCGCCGTACCGGAGATCGAAATCATCGACGCGTTGCTTGCGTTACCATTGCCGCCGCCGCAGCCGGCGAACAAAGCAACGCATGCGGACAGCAGTTCTGCGCCGACAGAGCGAACGACGTGCGGTTGCCAAGTGCTCATTGAAGTCTGCCGTTGGTTCGTATGTCGTCTAAACGATTCCGCGGGAGCGTCTATTCCATCTTTCTGCTGCGAAGGCATTGCGCAATGTCTGAGTCGAGCGAGGTGGCGGCTGCGCGCCCGAGGTGTTCCCGGTTTCGCCGCGGCATGCCTTCACTTCACACGATTGGAATAGTGTCGCCCGCCCAACGTTTATTAACCGTGTGGCCGACGCAATCGTTAACGCACGGAACCTGCGCAATGATACCGATCGAGAACACCGAGGACCGCTTCGGAGCGGTCGCAATCCTGTTCCACTGGTCGATGGCGGTTCTCATCATCGGACTTTTGGCATTAGGCCTTTACATGGTCAGGCTTCCCGATGCCGGGTTCGATACGAAAAAGATCATGCTGATTCTCTACCATAAGGAGATCGGCTTGTCGGTACTCGTTCTACTCGTAGTGCGGTTGGCCTGGCGGCTAACTCAGATACTGCCGCAGCTGGTCGACCACCTGCCTGACTGGCAAAAAATTGCCGCCCGATTCGTCCATCTTTCCTTTTACGCGTTGATGTTTGCGTTGCCGGTGACCGGTTGGTTGATGTCGTCCGCCGCCGGGATCAACGTTTCGTTCTTCGGCCTGTTCACGCTACCCGATTTCCTTCCACACGACGACGATTTGTTTCGACAACTCATCGTCATCCACAAATGGCTGGGTTATGCATTGATCCTTTTCATATGCGTTCACATGAGTGCAGCGCTAATGCATCATTTCGTACTCAAGGACGATACGTTACGCAGAATGCTGCCTTAATGTGCTTTCTCGACCACGAACCTGGCGAGTTGCCGCAATAGTTTTGCCATCGCCTCGTTGGCCGCAGCAACGCCTGCTGCGGCGTTCTCTTCCTGCATAGGCTCCCGCGCCGACAATTCTCTCGTCGCGATCACCTTGTTCGTGGCTCCCCGGCTCAGAGAAACGCGCATCGCGAACTGAAGCATTGCGGGGTTCGAAGTAAAGTCTTGTTCGAGCGTCAGAATCTCGGTATGAAGCACGAAAGTGTGGCGGCCGAAGTGAGGGGGGGAT